>Ga0160505_100201_pt1 | contig 42803 bp, 41 predicted proteins | sample DIDeMG_FD_108225 | JGI IMG/M metagenome (GOLD analysis project Ga0160505, IMG submission 108225) | Enriched chicken feces microbial communities from UW Madison campus, WI, USA - DID2874_E49_Stillage MG | ecosystem: Host-associated > Birds > Digestive system > Large intestine > Fecal ... | reverse complement strand
TTAATTCATTATCTTAGGGAGCAACAATTGATTACTCATTCAATTTTTATCGATGGGACGAAGCTTCTCGCGGATGCCAATAAATATAGTTTCGTCTGGAAAAAGAGCACAATCAAGTATGACAAAATGAACCGTGAGCAGCTCGTCTCTTTGATGTCTGAACTCAAAGAGGCGCATTTAGCGAGTCATGTTCCTGAAGGAACCTCACTCACATTAGATATGTTGGATGAAGTACTTACAAGGCTGGAATTACGGTTAGAAGAATTGGAACAAGAAGCACTTGAAACCAGAAAGGTTTCATCAAATCCAGCCAAACAACAACGCCGTAAATTAAAAGCACAAAAACGAAAACTAAGCGAACGTCGGGATAAAATGGCGGAGTATCAACAGCGCTTAGCTATTTGTGGTGCCCGTAATAGTTATTCAAAAACAGATACAGATGCCACCTTTATGCGTGTCAAAGAAGATCCTATGCGTAATGGGCAATTAAAGCCTTCGTTCAACCTTCAAGTAGCCACTAGTAACCAGTTCATTTTAGATTATGATGTCTATCAAAATCCAACGGATACGAAAACCCTCCCAGCATTTATAGAAAAAATGAACGGGGCGGGTCGACTTCCTAGGTATATTGTAGCGGATGCCGGATATGGCTCAGAACAAAATTATCGGTATCTTGAGGATGAACTACCGAATCATATCGCATTGATTCCTTACTCTACGATGTTGAAAGAGCAAAGTAAGAAATGGCAGTCGGACGAACGAAAAGTCATGAATTGGACGTATAACGAACAAGAGGATTATTACATTGATCCCAAAGGAGTTCGTTTCAATTTCAATACGTATAGAACAGATACGGATAAAGTCGATGGGTTTGTTCGAGACTTCAAAGAGTACAAAGCAGAAAAATATACGGAAAATAAAGAAGTGATTCAAGAAGCGTTGACCAAAGGGGGCAATACACGCATCATTAAGGTCAATCCTTCGTTAGAATACTTTAAAGCAAAACAACGCACCTTGCTTTCATAACCTGAAAATGGAAAAATCTACGCACAAAGAAAAATTGACGTAGAACCAGTCTTTGGGTGGATGAAGGCTTGTTTGCATTTCACTCGATACCATGTTCGAGGCCTAGAAAAGGTGAAAAAGGAAACGGGTATCCTTATCATGGCATTAAATATGAGAAAGTTAGCCGCAATGAAACGGCTTGGTACCTTGAGTACATAAAAATTGGCTCCCAGAAATCATTAAATGATTTCTGGGAGCCAATTTTTGTTCGATTAAGGACTACGACTTATGTCACAGCCTCTTTTTGCAATTATTGACCGGAATTTAGTTCCATCAATTTTTGTTTTAAGTCGTTTTCCATGTGACCGATCTCGATCTCCGCTGCTTGGCGACGTTCTCGACCTTCTTTTTGGATACGCAATGTTTCTTCTAATGTCTCAACGAGATCATTTTGTGTTTGCTGTAACGTATCTAGATCAACGATGCCGCGTTCATTTTCTTTAGCGGTTTCAATAGTAGAGATCTTCAACATCTCTGAATTTTTCTTCAGCAAATCATTGGTTGTTTCTGAAACTTGGCGCTGTGCTGTAGAAGCATCCTTTTGGCGTAAGAGTGTCAATGCGATCGCCACTTGGTTTTTCCACAAAGGAATCGCTGTATTGATGGAAGCTTGGATTTTTTCAGCTAGTGCTTGATTGGTATTTTGGATCAAACGAATCTGCGGTGCTTGCTGAATCGTGATTTGACGAGCCAGTTTCAAGTCGTAGGTTCGTTTGTCTAAACGATCCAAGAATTGTGTATAATCATTAACGATCTGAACTTCCATCTGATCACCGGAAGCCTGTGCCTTTTCTGTTGCTTCAGGAATCGTTGTGAGCTTCAGCTCTTCTATTTTCAATTCTGCTGCGGCAATATAAATATTTAAGGCATCAAAGTAATCCTTATTTTTATTGTAAAGTGTTTCCAGCATTTGATTGTCGCGTAATAAGCCATCTTTTTCGACGTTTAATTTTGTGGCGATTTTGTCGATTTGAGCACCGATTTTTTGATATTTTGTCGTGATTTCATAAATCGATTGTTTTACTTTACCAAACATTTTTTGAAAAATATTTCCTTCACCGACACGCAGTTCATCGGGGTTGGCTTCATTTAAACGATACATCAACTGATTCAACGAATCTCCGATCGGTCCAATGTCTTGAGAAGAGACGGTATTTAGCATGGACTGAGAAAATTCACTTAATTTTGTTTGTGCTGTTGAGCCGTAGCTGATCACAGCCTGCGAATCATTCACGTCGATTTTCTTTGCTAGTTCCCGCGCCTGTGCTTGGCGTTCTTCGGGAAGCTTATCCACTAAGCGATCTGCTTGTTCTTGCGACTGTAAGTGAGAAATTTCTTGTTGCTGGACGGGAGTTAATGAATCGGTCCCGAAAGGATTACTTAGTAAATCGTCTAAAGTACTGTCGACTGGTTTAGTCTGCGGGTTGTTTTCTGGTTCCACTATGGTTCCTCCTGTTCGAAAAAAATCTAGCTTCAGCTAGATTTTTTTGATATTTCGTTCATTTTTATTTTGTGGACAAATCAGGATCGTGTTCAAGATTTTTTTTCGCAATCGAAATCTCAACATCCATGTCTTCCAAATCGTCAGACACAAATTGTTGATAATCTTTTACGATCAAATCTGCCATTTGATCAATGATCTGTGCGCTTTCTTCCAGTTTACCATAAACTTCTTTTGACTTGACCTCGTGACCGTTGATTTCAACATAATTATCTGTCAAATCAACGATATTCGGTAAATGCGTATATAGAAATTGACTTGCTTCTGGTAAACGCTTCGGATCTTTTACCAATTCCTTGAATAGAGCTTTCGCTGCCTTTAACGTATCGTGACGCAAATCGATCGCTTTTAACTTGGCATTTTTTTGGATGTTTTGTTGCAGACGCAACACTTGCTGTTTGGAAAGATTCATCGTTTCACGGAACAATTCGATTTCACGTTCACTCATACCCAATTTTTTATAGTAAGCTTCCTTTTCTTTTGTAAGAAATGGCAATTCTTCTTTTTGTGGACGGATTTTTCTCCCTTTAAATCCACGATAAATCAGCCAAAACCCAACGACCAACATCAAAAAGATCAGATAGTCGCCGAAATCTCCTTCAAAAAAGGAGAGAATACCGATGGCTGCGATGATGATAGGGAATAGTTTCCTTCGCATAATAATCCTCCTAGTCTATTGATAACCCTTCACATTATTTAGTCAAAATTCTTGATTTCTTTACACGCTCATCATAGCATGAATTTCTATAGAATTAGTATCGGACTAAAGATGGATTTTTCAGATTTAGAAAAAACATAAGAATTTTCTGTGATACAATAAGGCAGAACCGTCGAGTTAAAGCTATTTAGGGGGAATGATGTCATAATGCTAGAGTACAAAGACTTCGAAGAAAAGACGATTGAACGTAAAGAATTGTTTAAGGGGAAAATTATTGACGTCTATTTAGATGATGTTTCCTTGCCCATGGGAGGAACAGCAAAACGTGAATTGGTTTTCCACCATGGTGGTGTGGGAATCATCCCGATCACAAAAGAGAATAAAATGATCATGGTCAAGCAATTTCGCAAACCGTTAGAAAAAGTAGTTTTAGAGATTCCAGCAGGAAAAATCGATCCTGGCGAAGGGCAGCATCCTGAAAAAACAGCGGTACGTGAGCTAGAAGAAGAGACCGGGTATCGCACTGAGAACTTGATGTACATAAATGAAATGTATTTATCTCCGGGATTTTCGAATGAGAAGCTTTATATTTACACGGCAACCGATCTAGTAAAAGTCGAAAATCCGAAACCACAAGACGAAGATGAAGTCTTAGAACTGTATGAGCTAACGATGGAAGAAGCGAAGCAAGCCATTCACGACGGATTGATTTGTGACGCAAAAACAATCTTTGCAGTCAATTATTGGGAATTGATGCACTATAGAAAGGAAGATCACGCATGAGCCAATCGCCTCTGGTGACGCGCAGCGAATTGAGAAAGCGAAAAGAAGAGCAGGAACGTTTGGCAGAGGAACAACGGAAAGACGCTGAACGAATGTATGAAAAAAGAGAAAAAGAAATCAGCTCTGTTTATCGTAAAGAACTGAAGAAAAACAAGCCAGTCACAAAATCTCGCAGCAGTGAACGAGTGAAGCAAAAAGAACGCAGCAGTTTTTTAAATAAAGCGATAATTGTGGTCTTATTACTTTTAATCGTCGTCATGTTAGCAGTATTCTTTATTTGATCCTTAACTAAACACAACTATATTAAGAAGAAATAGGGGAATGAGTTATGAAAATCGGTATTATCGGTGCAATGGAGCCAGAAGTAAAAGCGTTAAGAGAGAGCTTGGATCACCCGTTATCTTGGGAACAATCAGGCGCGTTGTTTCTCTCAGGAGGTTTAGGGAATCATGAAGTGATCGTTGTTCAATCAGGTATTGGGAAAGTGTTGGCATCCATCACAACATCTGTTTTGATCCAGCAATACAAAGTCAATATGGTCATCAATACTGGTACAGCCGGCGGAATCGGCGGAGGTCTTGCTATCGGCGATCTAGTGATTGCTGACAGAGTTGCGTATTTTGATGTAGACGCTACGACCTTTGGCTATAAGATCGGACAAGTCCCAGGCATGCCGCTTTATTTTGAAAGCTCCACGTATCTAAAAAGTGAGATGCTGGAAGCAAGCAAAAAACTAGAGCAGGCAGCACATGTGGGACTGATTGTTTCAGGTGACACCTTTGTCAGCAGCCCATCAAAAATTTATGAAATCAAAGCCGCATTTCCAGATGCACTGGCTGTCGAAATGGAAGGGGCAGCGATTGGGCACACAGCCGCACAATTTGGCATTCCGTTCTTGATCGTGCGTGCGATCAGTGATACAGCGGACAGTGAAGCGACGGAGACTCATGAAGAATTCGTGAATCGCACAGGCACACTTTCTGCACAATTGGTCATGGAATTCGTGAACCATTTAAAATAAAAGGATTCATTGATAAAACGAGGAGGCATCACGATGCGTGCATTACTTTCGATTGATTACACCAATGATTTTGTCGCAACCGATGGAAAATTAACGACAGGCGAAGCAGGTCAAGCGATTGAACAAGCTTTAGTTGACCGAACAAAAGCCTATTTTCAGCAAGGAGATTTCATCGTTTTTGTGATCGATGGGCATGACCCAAACGATCACTACCATCCTGAAAACAGCTTGTTTCCCCCTCACAATGTGATTGGAACGAGCGGGCGTGATCTATACGGTTCGTTAGCCGCATTTTATCAAGCCAATCAAGCAGAAAAAAATATTTACTGGATCAATAAACGCCATTATTCTGCCTTTAGCGGAACGGACTTAGACATTCGTCTGCGGGAGCGCGGCATTACAGAGCTTTGTTTAACCGGTGTTTGTACAGATATTTGTGTGCTGCACACTGCTGTGGATGCTTATAATCTGGGGTATCAGCTCGTAATACCAGAGAATGCCGTTGCCAGCTTTGATGCGACCGGCCATGCTTGGGCATTGAACCATTTTAAACATACACTAGGGGCAACACTTATCTAGATAAAAGAACCGCAAACGAAAAAAATCGTTTGCGGTTTTTTCTAAGCTAGATAGGTTGGAATAAATGTAGTGAAATCCTCGATCACCCCATCGGAGGCTAAGCCTTCCGATTCGAAGATCCCGCGATTTTTCCCATCGGGGTCAATGGCAACAATGGTTCCTATCCCCGCACTATGAGCGGCTTGTAACCCTGAATAGGAGTCTTCGATGACTAAGCAATTTTCAGGAGCGACGCCGATTTTTTTCGCGGCGATCAAGAATATATCTGGAGCAGGTTTACCAGGAAAGCTGCCATCATGGTAAACTATCTTTTCGTAATCGAACCAGATGCCTAGGTCTAAATAGTCAAAATAGAAGTCCATATTGATTTTCGGTGAGGCAGAAGCAATGGTCATTGGACTATTCTTTTTCTTCAAATAGTCCAAGACTTCTTTCAGCCCTTTTGTAAATTCTTTATGAGCAGAGCTGTTTAGAACGGAGTCTCGATAGTACGCCTCTTTTTCATCCGATAATCGTTGGATTTCTTCATCTGTTAAATTTTTTGAGATAAAATTGCGAAGGACGACATCATTGGTTTTACCATGCAGATTTTTTAAAATGTCTTCCTCGGTCACTTTGCTGTCTGAATATTTTTGAATCAACTGCAGCCATGCCGCTTCATGAAGATCAGAATCCATAAACATTGTTCCGTTAAAATCAAAAATGATCCCTGTCATGTATAGCCCTCACTTTTTTCAAGATACTCTTAGTTTAGCATGTTTTGAAAATAGTAGATGAAAAAGATAGTATTATTTGCAACTTCAAATCAATCGTTTTATAGTGATGAAGAATAATTAATGGAGATGAACATCATGTTGGATTATTTAGTCATTGCGCTGTTTGCTTTTGCGGGAGGAACAGCGCGGTATTGGTTAGGCGTGTGGATTCCTTCAGTGGGCGGATTTCCACTTGGAACATTTGTTATAAATTTGATCGGCTGTTTTATTTTTAGCTGGGTCGTCAAGCATATTTTGAGTGATATTGACGTATCCGCTCGTTTGGTCTTAGGGGTCGGTGTTGGTTTCTGCGGGGCACTAACGACCTTCTCGTCTTTTGCCTTGGATACGATGAAACTGGTTCAGGCTGGAGAAATTGGTTTGGCATTTCTTTATTTGCTGCTGTCATTTATCGGCGGGTTGGCGATGACCGTGCTCGGTGAAGCCATCTACCACAGAAGGGTGGGAGAAGAATGATCGAGACGTTATTGGTTGGCAGCGGGGCAGCGATTGGCGCGATGCTGCGTTTTGCTCTGAACAATTACTTTGAGCCTCAGACCAAGCGGCTGCCGAGGGCGACTTTTTTTATCAATTTATCAGGAAGCTTGCTATTAGGTATTTTTTTTGGTGTGCACTTGTCTGATCCCGTCTATTTATTTTTAGGAACAGGGATCATGGGAGGCTATACGACATTTTCTACTTATAATTTTGAATTGTTTGTCTTATGGAAACATGATCGCCCCATGTTTTATCGCTATTTATTCGGTTCTTATGGCCTAGGATTACTATTGAGCTTTGTCGGTATCGTGATCGGCTCAAAAATTTAGAAAATAAGTCACAGAAAACGCTGTGGCTTATTTTTTATGCTCTCTGAAGGAGTTCGGCAGCTCATGGTATGTATCTTTGAATTGTTTGTAAAAATGGCTGCGGTTTTTGAGACCGATCATTTCGATGATCGAACTGATCGGCAAGGCTGAATTATCAATCAAAAACTTCGCTTGCTTCATTCGTTGCTTGGTCAACAGCTCAGAGAAAGTTTCATTGGTTTTTTTCTTGATGATGTTGCTCAAATAATTTTTATTGTAGCCTAATTGTTGCGCAGCACTCTCCAGCGACAAGTTGGTGTAGTCTTTTTCGATGAGTTTTAGCGTATCGATCACAACCTGATGATTCGTTTTATCTTTTTTTTCTTGATAAAAATCATACTTACAATTCCCAATCAATTCTGTAAACAAAATCGGGATGTATAAAGAAATGATTTCGTTGGCAAACACTGGCTCTGTAAAGTATTTATCGATCATCTGGTCTAGGATCATCTGGACATGATCATTATCAGAGCAGCGGAAAATCAAATACTCTTTTCGAGAGCGCGTCGCAATTGTTTGAGCCAAGAAATTGAACAGGACGCTATTTTTATCATTCAAGCTAGAAAGCCATTCGATATCAACTTTATCATTTGGGAAGATAATATTCACTAAAATATCTTCTTCACCGTGTTCACCTAAAGCATGGGAAGAACCACGATCTAGCAAAAGAATCTCTCCGCGGTTGATCACTTCACGTCTGCGGTTAATGTATTGGACCGAGCGACCGGAATAAACATAGTTCAACTCTAAAAAATGGTGGCTGTGTTCGGGATAAGGGGCAAATCGTGGGTGCTTGCTAATGTAGATCGAATTATTTTTAAGAAAGTATTCCCTTAGTAAAACCATGTTGTCTTCTGCGGTTTGAAAAGATTTAGAAGGAATATCCATGACGAATTTCTTTTTATTTAATTGTGCTTCTTCTACATGATTATGGTGTCGCAAATATTCTTTTACAATTTTATGCATGTCAACACATCCCTGTAAATTCGTTACACTCATTCTATACGTACGTCATTGAAAGCGCAATCAAAAAATTCAATAATAAGCGTGTAAATAAATTTAAGGAGCGAACAAAACATGAGTGGACGCAGCAGTGGAGGAATGAAGGAAACAATTGCCGTATCGTTGACGAATTATTTGGATTCAGGATGTATCGTAGCTGGAGCAAGTGGATTGACTTTGTGGGCAGAACATTTTGGTCTAAGTAGTTTTTCGGTTGGATTATTAGGTGCGTTGAGTGCAAATGCTTTTGGAGCAGCAGTTGGAGCACTTGTTGGCGGACGGTTGGCAGATAAGTTTGGTCGTAAATTCATCTATACCTATAATCTGTTGGTTTATATGTTCGGAGCATTGTTCATTATTTTCGCTATGAATTTTCCGATGTTGTTAGCAGGATTTCTGATTATGGGTCTATCTGTAGGGGCGGGAGTTCCTGCATCTTGGTCGTATATCGCGGAGATGGCACATCCGGATTCTCGTGCGCACAATATTGGAATTTCACAATTGGCTTGGTCCTTAGGCCCCGCAATTATTTTTACACTAGGTGTAATTTTGGCACCATTAGGATTGCTTGGGAATCGATTGTTGTTTGTTTCATTGGTTCTTGTAGCGATCGTCGCGTGGTCATTACAGCGTCAATTAGAAGAGTCGAAGGACTGGGAAGAGGAAAATGCACGGCAGGCAGTCGCAACAGAAAAAGCACATCCATATAAAGAATTGTTCTCAAATGTCGTAAATAAGAGATCCATCGTGTTCCTTGTAGGTGTGTACTTGTTCTGGAATTTAGTGGCAGGAGCGATGGGCTTTTTCATGCCGTTTGTTTATGAGACTGTTGGTGGATTGACAAACTCACAAGCCAATATGCTGCAAGCAGTTATGTGGATCTTTACATCTCTGGGTTCTTATTTTGGTTTTGCTAAATTGGGTGATAAAGTCGATCACCGTAAATTTTATTTTGTCGGCGCGATTATGGCAGCGGCTTCATGGGTTGTTTTGACCTTCGTGGGGATGTCGTGGTTAGGCTTATGGGTATTCGTTATTCTTTGGGGAATCTCAGCAGGTATTGGTGCACAAGCATTTTACGCCTTATGGGCGTCTGAACTATTTCCAACGAAATTTCGTGGCGGTGCCCAAGGTGTTATGTTCTTCTTAGTACGTGGAAGCTGCGGTATATGGTCAATTGTTTTTCCAGTGATTCTGGCAAACTTGGGCTTCACGGTTGCAGGGACGGTCATGATCGGATTATTGCTTGTCTCGTTAGTGATTGGTACGGTTTGGACACCGAAAACGCGTGGAAAGACTTTGGAGCAGATCACACAAGAACGTTATGGAAAAAATGATGAGCGGGTCTTCAGTGAAGATACCCCTCGCGGGCAAGAGGTCAAATAATATGACAAAGACATATATTGCAATAGATATTGGTGCGTCGAGTGGACGCTTGATGCTTTCAGAAAAGGACCCGTTTGAAAAGATCACATTAGAAGAGATTCATCGATTCAAGAATGAATTTTCAGAAATAGATGGCACCAATTATTGGGATGCTGATCATTTGATCAAAGAAATAGTAATTGGCTTACAAAAGGTTAAGCAACGAGGAATTCAAGAGTGCTATGTAGGGATCGATACTTGGGGTGTGGACTATTGCTTAGTAGATGAGCAGGGGCGAGTGTTGAGTCAACCTGTCAGCTATCGTGATGCACGTACAGAACAAGCCATGGAAGAATTTGATCAAAAAATGTCGCTGCACACGCTCTATGAAAAGACTGGGATTCAGATGCAGCCCTTTAATACAGTATTCCAATTATTAAGAGAAGATCAAGAAAAATTAGCAAAAGCAAAACAGTTGTTGATGATCCCGGATTATCTCGGCTGCGTATTAACAGGAAACGCAGTACTAGAAAAGACCAATGCTTCAACGATGCAATTGATGAATTTGGAAACGCGGAAGCTGGATGAGGAAGTCTTATCAGCAATCCATGTTGAAAAGGAGCTATTTCCTAAGTTAGTAGAGCCAGGAACGATTCTAGGTCCGATCCTAAAAACGCGTTTTCCTGAGTATGATCTACCAGACGCAACAGTCATTACGATTGCTTCGCACGATACAGCTTCGGCAGTCGCTGGCACACCGGGAAAAGGCGAGAATTGGGCCTACATCAGCTCAGGCACCTGGTCTTTGATGGGAATCGAGATGGAAGAAGGGGTTTCTAGTAAGGAAGCCTTCGAGGCAAACTTTACGAATGAATGGGGGGTTCAAGGGACCATTCGCTTTTTGAAAAATATTATGGGGATGTGGCTGATCCAAGAAGTGGCTCGGCTGCAAGGGTATCGCTATTCCTATCCCGAGTTAGCTGAACTAGCAAGCCAAGAAGAGGCGTTCGTCAGTCTGATCGATGTGAACGATCCCCGTTTCATGAATCCCAAAAATATGATCACAGAAATACAAAACTATTGTCGTGAGAGAAATCAAAAGAGACCAGAAACTGCCGGTGCACTAGCCCGCTGTATCTATGACAGCTTGGCACTGTGCTATGCGGTGGAATTAGAAAAACTAGAAAAAATCACGGGTCGCACGATCACCCAGCTTCACATCGTCGGCGGTGGCTCAAACAATGATTTTTTAAATCAACTGACGGCAGACGTATGCGGGATCAACGTTTTCGCAGGACCAGGCGAAGCGACGGCTATTGGCAATATCATGGTTCAAATGGTCGCCACAAAAGGCTTTGGGACTTTGGCTGAGGGACGCGAAGGAATCAAACAATCTTTCCCACTGAAGGAGTTTCAGCCACAAACAAACAATCTTCAAGCGAGAGAGAAGTACCAATCCTTATCTAAACAATTCGCATAAAAAATAAAAAGAATAAAGGGGCAAAATCAAAATGACAAAAACAGTAACTGAACGCTACGAAGACGCAAAAGCACGCTATGCAGAGATCGGTGTCGATACCGACACTGCTTTAAAGAAACTACAAGACGTAAAAATCTCCATGCATTGCTGGCAAGGTGATGATGTAAAGGGCTTTTTGAATCCAGATGGAGAATTGACTGGCGGTATTATGGCAACGGGGGATTATCCTGGAGCTGCACATACACCAGATCAATTGCGCCAAGACATCGAAAAGGCACTTTCGCTGATCCCTGGCAGTCATAAAATCAATTTACACGCCATCTATCTTGATACTGATGAAGCGGTCGATTTGAATGAAATCGAACCAAAACATTTCGAGAAATGGGCAAGATGGGCAAATGAGCAAGGCATCGGATTAGATTTCAATCCAACCTTCTTCTCTCATACGATGATGAAAGATGGCATGACATTAGCTCATCCAGATCAAGATGTCCGTGATTTCTGGATCGAACATGGCAAACGAAGCCGTAAGATCGCCGAATATCTAGGAAAAGAAACAGGTCAAACGTGTATCAACAACTTCTGGATGCCAGATGGTATGAAAGACAATCCAATCGACCGTTACAATCCTCGTAAACGGATGATGGAATCATTAGACGAAATTTTTGCGGAAGATTTGAACGAAGACTATACCCAAGAATCAGTTGAGAGTAAATTATTCGGACTTGGTGCTGAAGCGTACACTGTCGGCTCTCATGAATTTTACATGGGCTATGGTTTAACTCGCGACAAATTGATCTGTTTGGATGCCGGTCATTTCCATCCAACGGAAGTCATTTCAAACAAATTGACTTCATTAGCACTGTTTTCTAAAGGGATCATGCTGCACGTTTCTCGCCCTGTTCGTTGGGATTCTGACCATGTAGTCATCATGGACGATGAATTGCAAGAAATCGGTAAAGAAATCGTTCGCAACGACCTATTAGGCAAGACAAATATTGGTTTGGATTTCTTTGACGCAACCATCAATCGTGTAGTTGCTTGGGTCATCGGTACGCGCAATACACAAAAAGCTTTATTAAAAGCGATGCTTGAACCAATCGAAGACTTGAAGGAAATGGAACTGGATCTTAACTATACAAAACGCATGGCTATGACCGAAGAATTGAAAGACTTCCCTTATGCCGATGTCTGGAACTACTTCTGTGAACAAAACGATGCACCGGTTGGTATGAATTGGTACGACGAAGTAATGAATTATGAACGCGATATATTATCCGCTCGCGAAAAAGAATTAATCGCAGCAATCGGCTAATTTAATGGCGGGGATCTCCCCGCCTTGTTTAGATAAAATTTTGGAGGAATCAATCGTGAAAAATATTTTAGAAGCATCTTTTGTGGAAGAAATGGTAGAAGTAACCAGCAATCTTTATCGTTTAGGTTGGGATGAACGAAATGGCGGAAACGTATCCTATTTATTAGATGAAGCCGATGTCAGTGACTATCTAGATACGTCCAACGTGCTACGGACTATCCCCATGGCATTTGATGGGACAGCTTTAAAGGGTAAGTATTTTATTGTCACTGGTTCTGGCAAATACTTTAAAAATGTTGCCAAAGATCCTGCCAACAACTTAGGTGTATTGCGTGTAGCCGAAGACGGTCAAAGTGTCGATTTATTATGGGGCTATACGGATGGCGGGATGCCAACGAGTGAACTGCCTGCCCATTTAATGAGCCATATCGCTCGCTTATCTGTTGACCCAGAAAACCGGGTAGTCATGCATTGTCATGCAACCCATTTACTAGCGATGACCTTCAGCCATGAATTGACTGCGAAAGCAATCACACGGACGCTTTGGGAAATGTGTACCGAATGCATGGTGGTTTTCCCAGAAGGTGTACAAGTGTTGCCGTGGCTGATTCCAGGATCGAATGAGATCGGCGAAGCAACAGCAGAAAAAATGAAAGATGCACGTTTGGTTCTTTGGTCGTTCCATGGTGTTTATGGCGCAGGCCGCACAATGGATGAAACATTCGGCTTGATCGAAACAGCGGAAAAAGCGGCGCAGGTCTATACGTATGTTCAAGCACAAGGCGGCATCAAACAAACGATCAGTGACGAAAACTTTCTTGCTTTGGCCAAACAATTTGGCATCACTCCGAATCCAGCATTTTTTGAAGCTCCTCAGGTGACGACAGTATGATAAAAAAGGCGATACGAATGAAGCTTTATCCGGATTTAAAGGGAGAATATACGAAACGCCATAAGGAGCTTTGGCCAGAGATGCGGCAAATGCTGAAAGAACATGGCGCGATCAGCTACTCGATTTTCTTTGATCCAGAAACGGATTACCTCTTTGGGTATCTGGAAATCGAGGATGAAGAAAAGTGGGCACAAACAGCTGAAACCGAGATCAATCGCAAATGGTGGGATTTTATGAAGAATGTAATGGATACAAATCCTGACAACTCACCGGTTACGGTTGATCTGGAAAAAGTATTTGAATTATAAAAAGAAGCGCTTAGCCGTTTCTTTTTAGCAAATTATGTGAATAGAGACACAATGGAGAATGGGAGCGAATAGCATGACGGTAAATAGAATGATCTTGAACGAAACCTCTTATTTTGGTAAAGGAGCCATTCAAGAAGTAGCCAATGAAGCAAGGAAGCGCGACTTTAAAAAGGCCTTAGTCGTGACTGATAAAGACTTGATCAGGTTTGAAGTAGCAACAAAAGTCGTAGATGTTTTAAAAAATGCTGGATTGGAGTATGAAGTCTATGATGGCATCGTTCCGAATCCTTCGATCGAAGACGTACAGGCTGGGGTCAAGGCTTGTCAAGCGGCTGGCGCGGATTATCTCGTGGCAATTGGCGGCGGATCACCTATCGATACGGCCAAGGCGATCGGGATCATCGTTGAAAATCCAGAATTTGCGGATGTTGTCAGTTTAGAAGGCGAAGTGGGAACAAAGAATTCATGTTTACCAATCTTAGCAGTTCCAACAACCTCAGGTACAGCAGCCGAAGTTACGATCAATTATGTCATCACGGATAAAGCCAATCAACGTAAATTTGTTTGTGTCGATCCTCATGATATTCCAGTGGTGGCTTTTATTGACAGCGATATGATGATGGGGATGCCCACAGCGTTATGTGCGGCAACAGGAATGGATGCCTTGACCCATGCGATCGAAGGGTTCATTACAAAAGGTGCGTGGGAAATGACAGACATGCTGCACATCCAGGCAATTGAGATCATCAGTCATGCGTTGCGTGATTCCGTTGCGGGAAATCAAGAAGCCCGAGAAAAAATGGTTTTGGGTCAGTATATCGCTGGGATGGGCTTTTCTAACGTTGGATTAGGTCTCGTCCATGGAATGGCACATCCATTATCCGCTTGGTACGATACACCACATGGGGTAGCGTGTGCGACATTGCTGCCATTGATCATGGACTTCAATAAAGATTATACTGGTGAAAAATATCGTGAGATCGCCGTGGCAATGGGTGTGAAGGATGCGGCTGAACTGCCGTTATCAGAAGTTCGCGATGCGGCAGTCCAAGCGGTGAAGCAGCTAGGTATTGACGTGGGGATTCCTCAAAGTCTGACTGAGATCGGAATGAAAGAGGCGGATGTTCAAAAAATTGCAGAAGATGCTTTCCGGGATGTCTGCTCACCAGGGAATCCGCGGGATGCAACAGTAGAAGAAATCAGCGAGCTTTACAAATCAATGTTGGATTAAAGCGAAATGGCTATAAGGAAAAGAGGGAGTGCCAATCGGCGCTCCCTCTTTGTAGTCACTGTTTTATTTGTCTTCTTCAGGAATCTTATTGTCTAAATCTGTACGAACGATCAAGACGTCGCAAGCGGCGTTGCGAATAACGTATTCCGATACGGAACCGATAAATAAACGTTCTACTGCATTTAATCCTGTAGCACCCAGCATGATCAAGTCAATATCGTTGTTTTCCGGGATTTGATTGGCGATCATCACTTTTGGTGCGCCGTATTCAATGACCTTGCTGATATTTTTGACGCCGGCTTTTTTCGCTTCAGCTTCATAATCATCTAAGGTTTGCTTCGCCATATCCGTAGCCTGTTCTGCAAGAACATTATCGAAAGAAGAAACTGTTTGGAATGCACGCGTATCAATGACATGAGCGAGTAGTAATTCTGCCTGATTTCGTTTCGCTACATTCACTGCTTTTCTGAATGCTAATTCCGCTTCATTAGAACCGTCAACTGCCACCATGATTTTACTGTATTCTTGATCCATCGTTTCCCACTCCTTTTCATTTCAAAGAATCCATTCTTCTGTAGAAAAACGATTTCCATACTATCTAATTAAAAATCGTTTCACTTCTAAAGAATTGGATTAGTATCCGTTTCTCATCTTTATTTTAAATCAAAAGACTCGAAAATGGTACTGTTACCCTTTTTTTGTTTTTGCGCCCATCAATAAAGCAAAGATCGCTGCAACCACTAAAAGCAGGATCAAATACATCATCGAATAGGAACGGTTGTCCATCACACCGACCAATAGCGCCATGATCCCTAAAACGGCATAGATAATTCCAAATTGACGTAAGAAGCTGCGTGCTTCAGTTTGTGTTTCTTTACTAAAGAGAACTAATAGCCCCTGTGGTTTTTTGATTAAGTAATAACTGCAAATTAATAAAATAAGCGCAAGTAAAAATAATAAAATGCGAACCATTTTCTTCCTCCAATACAATAAAAAGCAATTTGCAGTTCGCAAATTGCTTTCATTCCATAAAAAAATGGAAAATTCCGTCGATGCCGTTATTCGCCCGATAGTATTGATCCCGCAAAATCTAGCAGGTGGGTTCCATGGTCTAAGCATCGAACTACCAAATGAAAAGGCATGTTACCAACTTTGACACAAGACGGATCCCAAGATATCAATAAAAATGTTCGGTCAACACTGAAATGGGCAACGCGCACATCACAGAACTTCCATCTCAATCATAGCATAGTCATTATAGAGACGCAACGAAGTGGTCTTTTAGAACACATCTGAAAAGGTTCGAGCCACTCACATCTTCTATACCTATATAGTATGAAAAAGAAGGCGGTATGTCAAAAAAAATTACTTATTTATTTAATTTATATTTTTACATTTTTATTTGATTTTTTAATTGTTGAAAGCAGATAAAGCAACACGATATGTTTGACTTTTATAAATGAAAAGAAGACGGATCGAACGGAATCCAAAATTATTTTGTTGAAAAAGAAACAAAAACGCTTTAAAATAGTCTTGCATTTACGGAATGGTCAATAAAAAGTCCAGCGCAATGACTAGGGGGATCGAGTATGAACAAAAGAGAAGAGGTTCTGGAAGGCTTCAGCGAAGTGTTTAACAAGCGGGCCTGGTTAGATAAGGTAAAAATGGAAAAAGCTTTGGCAGGATATGCGGTTTCCGAAGTACATTGCATCGAATTTATTGGTAAACATGAAGACCCAAACGTTACAAAAATGGCGGAATCTATGTATATGACTCGTGGGGCCATCAGTAAGCTGACGAAAAAAATGCTGCAAAAGAAGTATATTGAAAGTTACCAAAAGGCCGATAATAAAAAGGAGATTTATTTTAAGCTGACCGAAGAAGGGAAAAAGGTCTTTGATATTCACGAGCAGCTTCACCAAGAATTTGAAGATCGCGACGAGGTTGTTTTTGAACCAATTACTGACGATCAATACGATGCCTTCTTAACATTTCTCGCACGGTATAACCAACATTTGGATTCAGAAATCAAGAAACAAGGGATCACAACTCACTGATTTGAAGCAGTCATTCGCGACTGCTTTCTTTTTTTGATTTAATTTTGTTGACAAGGAAACAAAGAGGTTGTATAGTTTCCTAGGAAACAAAAAAGACCGCTATTCGACAAGGGGAAGAATAGACATTTCAATCAAATCCATAACAATAAGAAAGGTGTTTTCTATGACTCAATCACATTCAAATAAATTACCAAAAGAAGTATTATCTGCTGCCTGGGCGATTGCTTTAGGCGCTATTGCCCCAATGCTGGACTCAACGATGGTGAATATCGCCATTGATCAATTGACCAGAAATTTTCACACGAACTTAGCAACGATCCAATGGGCGATCACGGGCTATGTCTTGGCGTTAGCCATTGCCGTACCTATCGCAGGTTGGCTGATGAATCGTTTTGACGGAAAGAAGATTTTCATTGCTGCCGTCATTCTTTTCGGTTTCACCTCTGTTTTAGCAGGTATTAGCTGGAGTGTTACGAGCTTCATCGTTTTTCGTCTGCTTCAGGGGGTTACGGCAGGGGTCATTACGCCCTTGATGTCAACCCTGTTAGTTAAAACGGCAGGTCCCGAAAATATCGGACGCGTCATGGCGATCGTCAGTACGCCAATGATCTTTGGACCGATCCTTGGTCCTGTATTAGGCGGGTTCATCGTTCAAGCGGCATCATGGCGCTGGATCTTCTTTATCAATGTTTTCATCGTTCTCATCGCGGCACCTTTAATGATGCGAACATTGCCCGCTTTTGAACCATTTAACCGAGAAAGTAAATTGGATATTTTCGGTATTCTTGATTTATCAGCGATGAGCGCCGCGTTGATTTACGGTATTACAAAAGCTGCGGATCATGCAACGTTCAATAATAGCGAATCCTTGACTTGGACAGGTATCGGCGTGCTGCTCTTGATCGCCTATATCTTCTACGATCGGTATAAAGGGCATAAGACGGTGTTGCCGTTGACGATCTTTTCTCATCGCAGCTTCAAAGCATCAAGTGTCGGTCTGTTTTTCGCCAACATCGCTATTATGGGCCCCATGCTTATTTTGCCACTATTCTTCCAAAATTTCCGTCATTTTTCCGCGATGGAGGCTGCGATTGCCCTAATTCCCCAAGGAGTGGGGATGTTAGTCACGCGTCCATTGATCGGGAAAATGATCGATCAGCTTGGTGCAAAATATGTCGTGATCGTCAGCTTGGTCATTTCTTTAGTTGGGACGATCCCACTGCTGTTTGTCACCGATCAAACGAATATGATTTGGATCGCGCTGATCCTGTTCATCCGAGGAACAAGCTTTGGCGGCATCAATTTACCGTTGACCAGCGATGCGTATACAGGCTTAGCGGATGAAGAATTGCCCGATGCAGGTGTAGGTATCAATATTATTGAAAATCTAGGATCAAGTGTTGGTTCTGCGATGATCGCTACAGTAGTGGCTACGGTATTGCAAGGATCTCAGCCCACGGTTGCCCATGAGCTGGCCGCCTACCATGCGGGCTTTCTCGTCTCAGTCGTTGTCTTAGCATTGATCTTCCTGCCGAGTATCTTCCTAACGAATAAAACAACAGCCTCTGCTGATAAGCACACGATTTAAAAAACAGGCGTCAAGCCCGAAAGGAACTTGACGCCTATTTTTGCTTCTTTATAAAAGAAAAATTTATTTCTTCTTTTTCCATTCTTCGATTCGTTGGTATTGCTGTCCGAGAGCCTGCTCATACTTACCGGTAGATTTAGGTTCATAGTAATGGGCATTCTTGATTTTGTCTGGCAAATATTGCTGATCAACCCAGGCATTCTCAAAACTATGCGGGTATTGGTAGCCGATGCCGCGGTTCAGCTCCTTTGCCCCTTTGTAGTGACTGTCTCGTAAATGGTCAGGTACTTCTCCGGCATTCCCCATTCGGATATCTGTGATCGCCGCGTCCAATGCGGCATAGGCAGAATTCGATTTAGGGGACAGGCAAAGATCTACGACCGCATCCGCCAAAGGAATCCGTGCTTCGGGAAAGCCTAATTTTTCTGCTGCTTGGACTGCCTGGACGGTTCGAGCGGCTGCGGCAGGATTTGCCAAGCCAATGTCTTCATAACCGATGACCATCAACCGACGACAAATAATCGGCAGATCCCCCGCTTCGACTAATCGGCCCAAATAGTGCAATGCGGCATTCACATCACTGCCGCGAATAGACTTTTGAAAAGCAGAGATCACATCATAATGGGCATCGCCATCCTTATCATGAGTCAAGGCTTTCCGTTGAACACATTCTTCGATGATCGAAAGCGTCAAATGAATTTTTTCTTCAGTATCTTTAGGTGTGGATTTTGTCGCTAATTCTAATCCATTCAGTGCGCTTCTTAAATCGCCATTTGTTGCGCGAGCCAAATGAGTCAATGCATCCTCATCTAGTTCCACAGGATACTCTCCAAGTCCGCGCTTCTTGTCTTTTAAAGCTGTCTTGACTGCGGAGATAATATCGTACTCGTCTAACGGCTTTACCTCAAAAATCTGCGTTCGACTTCGAATCGCGGGATTGATTGTGATATAGGGATTTTCGGTGGTAGCCCCAATCATGATGATGCGGCCGCTTTCTAAATGAGGCAGTAGAAAATCCTGTTTGGTTTTATCTAAGCGATGCACTTCATCTAACAATAAAATGACTGTCCCGCTCATTTTTGCTTCTTCGGCGACGATCTGTAAATCTTTTTTTGCGTCCGTAGCCGCATTCAACATTCGAAACGCATAATTTGTTGAGCCAGCAATGGCGCTTGCGATACTGGTTTTTCCTGTGCCTGGCGGTCCATATAAAATCATCGAAGAAAGCATTCGCGCATCAACCATGCGCCGAATAATTTTTCCGGGACCAACTAGATGCTGCTGCCCGACAACTTCGTCTAAGTTGCGCGGGCGCATACGATAAGCTAACGGCTGTTGCATGAGAAACCTCCTTGAAAGAATGAATAATACTATTTTAGTTGCGATGGTTACGAGTAAAAAGCAGATTAATTACGAGTTTTAACAAACTGCGAAAAGTTGGACTGGCAGCTATCTCAGAGTAAGGTAGCAATTTTTCTAAAAAGCGAGAAAAATAGTTTTTATTTTCGTACGCCTACCATCCGACGAAACAGTTCTCCTGATGGTTACATTTAACAAAGTGTGTTCACATTGGATTTAGTAAGCTGCGAAAAGTTGGACTGGCAAATGTATGTTCTCATTATAGCATTTTTTTGGTGACGGTGCTTTGTTTGGATATGTTAGAGAAGGGGAGGGCGTTCTATTGTTCGACTGGAAAGATTCCTTTGTGTTTGCTTAGTTTTGGTCGTTGAGCGTAGCATGCGGCAGGATTATTGTGTATCATGTAGAAGGTGAGAAAAATGGAGCAGTTAATTGATTATTTTAATACAGAAACGACGGAAAATGTGGCGCGCTATTTATTGGGAATGTATTTAGAGCATGAAACGCCTTCTGGGACATTAGGTGGCTACATCGTTGATTGTGAAGCCTACTTAGGGCCAGAGGACGAAGCGGCGCATAGTTACGGGATGCGTGCGACGCCTCGTGTACGTGCCATGTATGAAAAGCCGGGAACGATCTATTTATACACGATGCACACGCATTTGATCTTAAATATGATCACTCAGCCTGAAGGAACGCCTCAAGGTGTAATGATTCGAGGGCTTGAACCGGTTGATGGCGTGGCGCAAATGATCCGCAATCGTCATGGCAGAGCGGGAGCGATGCTCTCCGACGGTCCGGGGAAATTAGTGGAGGCACTAGGAATCACTCGTGAATTATATGGCGACTCTATTTTTACAAGTAGCCTGCATTTGGTTCCTGAAAAACGACGGATTCCTAAAAAAATCGAGGCCCTTCCACGCATCGGCATACCCAATAAAGGGATCTGGACGGAGAAACCTCTGCGCTTTGTTGTTTCTGGAAATCCTTACATAACCAATCAACGCAAAGCATTACTAGAAGAAAACAATGGATGGAGGAACTAAAAATGGCAAAAGAGACCATGATTACTTATTTAGACAAATACTTGAACAAAAAAATTCCTGACTATGAACTAGCACTGGATTGGGATACGCGAAACCACAGTTTTGAGATCGCTTTTCGCATTTATGGAGAGAATAAAGAACAGATTGAGATCGATGATGTAGATGGCGTGGCTTCAGAGGAGGAAATCATTGAGTTTGAAGACGCGATCGTATTAGTCGATCCGACTAAATCTGACTACGATACAGAGAATTATTTGGCAGTGATTCCTTACGAAGGCAAAAAAGGCATGAAGAAAAATGAGCTGACCGCTGTCGTAGACTATTTGAAGGACGTGATTGAGGAAGGCCAGAGCGATTTGCTGGACTTTTTAGCGGATGATAGTGAGGACGCGGTTTTTGAAATGAACTGGGACGATGCGGTATTCAAGGCGACGATCAAACCAACCGACAGCAGCTATCTGCCATATCCAAGTTATTAAGGGGCGAAAAAAATGAAATGGAATGAAGTAAAGGTAACGACAGAAAGCGAAGCAGTAGAAGCTGTTTCGAATATTTTGATGGAGGCAGGGGCATCAGGTGTAGCGATTGAAGATGCCTTGGATTTTGAGAATTATCAAGAAGATCAGTACGGGGAATTGCTGGATAAAGAGACTTTTTCAAGCTTGACCGAAGGGGCCGTCGTGATGGCATATTTTCCAGAAACGATCTTTTTACCAGAGATTTTGCCCTTCATTAAAACAAAGATTGAAAAACTCCCTGAATTCGGCTTGAACATCGGAAAAAATCTCCTAGAAGTCAGTGAAGTGGAAGAGAGTGACTGGGCGACGGCTTGGAAGAAATATTACCATCCAGTTCGCGTGACTCGTTATTTGACGATCGTTCCAAGCTGGGAGAATTACGAAGCGCAACACGAAGATGAAAAAATCATCACCTTAGATCCCGGCATGGCGTTTGGAACAGGGACGCATCCGACAACGAATCTGACGCTGCAGGCGCTGGAAACAGTGCTGCGCGGTGGGGAAACGGTCTTGGATGTTGGTACAGGTTCGGGCGTATTGAGTATCGCGAGTTCCCTTTACGGCGCACAAGAAATCTATGCCTATGATTTAGATGAAGTTGCGGTGCGTTCAGCACAGGAAAACGTAGATCTCAATGTCCATACAGAAAATATCCATGTGTCTGCGAATAATTTATTGGTGGGTGTAGAGCAAGAAGCCGATGTTATCGTGGCAAATATTTTAGCAGACATCATCGTCCTAATGATCGAAGATGCGTGGCGCTTATTGAAACCAGAGGGAACCTTTATCGTCTCTGGGATCATCGAAGATAAAAAAGATATGGTATTAGAGGAAATGTACGCACAAGGCTTTGAAGTTGATCGAATCTTCCAACAAAAAGACTGGTTCGCTATTATCCTGAAGAAACCAGAGGAAGAATAAGATGCAACGTTATTTTATCGATCAAGCGTATCAACCTGCTGTGACAGTTACGGGAGAGCCGCACCATCATATGTCTCGTGTGATGCGGATGACTGTCGATGACCAAGTCTTTCTTGTCTTCAACGACCAAACAGCGATCAAAGCCAAAATCATTGCTATGGATAGTGAGAAAGTAAGGCTGGAAGAGGTTGAAAAAGAACGCCTAGAGCGTGAGCTGCCGATCCAGATCACGATTGCCAGCGGATTTCCTAAAGGCGAGAAACTGGAACTGATCGTTCAAAAGGGTACAGAACTTGGTGCGCATGCCTTCATTGCTTTTCCAGGAGAAAGCTCTGTGGCGAAATGGGATGCGAAAAAGCAGCAAAAGAAGCAGCAGCGATTAAACAAAATCGCGCAAGAAGCAGCGGAGCAGTCCCATCGCCAAGCGTTGCCCACTGTTCACTTTACTTCTGAAAAAGAGTTGACCACTCGTTTTTCTGAATACGATGCCGTGCTGATCGCCTATGAAGAATCCGCGAAGCAAGGCGAGCAGGCGCAAGTCGTCCAAACGTTTCAAAGCTTGAGCGCAGGACAAAAACTATTGGTCGTTTTTGGTCCAGAGGGCGGGTTGACGCCGAAGGAAATTGACGCGTTTCAAGCGGCAGGAGCAAAACTATGCGGTTTAGGGCCAAGAATATTACGGACAGAAACGGCGCCTTTTTATCTTTTAAGTGCGGCAAGTTTCTATTATGAGCTGCAACACTGATTTGATTGAAAAAGCTTACGAGAGTTTGTATAATAAGAGCAATCATTTTCAAAAAGAGAGTGGAATAAAAGCGTTCGGGTTCATAAAGTAGAAAGAAAATTACAGAAAATGTTCTTGCTGATTGAGAAGTTCGTTTTCATTCCGAATGTTTTTTTGTATTCCAGTCACTAAGAATAAGGGGGAACGTCACATGGCAAAAGAAGTTGAATTGACTGGTCCTGACGTCATCAGGATGGTCAGTACCTACATGGGAAAAGAGCACGTGGCGTTTGTACAAAAGGCATACGACTTTGCTTATGAAGCCCATAAGCCCCAGGTTCGCAAATCAGGAGAACCCTACATCATCCATCCGATCCAAGTCGCAGGTATTTTGGCTGACTTACATATGGACCCGCATACTGTTGCGACAGGCTTTTTGCACGATGTGGTAGAAGACACACCTGTAACATTGGAAGATTTGAAGGTTGAATTTGGGGAAGACGTAGCCTCGTTAGTGGATGGCGTTACCAAATTAGGGAAGATCAAATACAAATCTCATGAAGAACAATTAGCAGAAAATCACCGTAAGATGCTTTTAGCGATGGCACAAGATCTACGGGTCATCATGGTCAAATTAGCCGACCGTCTGCACAATATGCGTACACTAAAATATTTACGTGATGACAAGCAACGCCGCATCGCTCGTGAAACGCTAGAAATCTATGCACCGTTAGCGGATCGTTTAGGGATGAGCCGGATCAAGTGGGAATTAGAAGACACTGCCTTGCGCTATTTGAATCCAAAGCAATATTATCGGATCGTTCACTTGATGCGCAGTAAGCGTGACGAACGTGAAGGCTTTGTGGACGAAGCTGTAAATGAGATCAAAGAAGCGACAAAAGAATTAGGGATCGAAGGCGATATTTACGGTCGTCCGAAGCATATTTATTCCATCTATCGTAAAATGCGGGATCAAAAGAAACAATTTGATGAAATTTACGACCTGTTGGCGATTCGCGTCATCGTGGATTCGATCAAAGACTGTTATGCAGTCCTAGGGGCGATCCATACCAAATGGAAGCCGATGCCAGGACGCTTTAAAGACTACATCGCCATGCCAAAGGCCAATATGTATCAGTCGTTGCATACGACGATCATTGGACCAAGCGGCAACCCAGTAGAAGTACAAATTCGGACCCATGAGATGCATCAGATCGCTGAGTTCGGGGTTGCGGCTCACTGGGCATATAAAGAGGGAAAAACGGATAAGACAGAAACAACACAGGACAACAAGCAACTGGACTGGTTCCGTGAAATTATCGAATTGCAAGATGAAAGCTATGATGCCTCAGAATTTATGGAGAGCGTCAAGGGCGATATTTTCAGTGATAAGGTGTACGTCTTTACACCAAAAGGCGACGTAACTGAACTGCCAAAAGGGTCTGGTCCGTTGGATTTTGCTTATAGTATCCATACAGATGTCGGAAATAAAACCACAGGTGCCAAGGTCAATGGCAAGATGGTCCAACTAGATTATAAACTGAAAAATGGCGATATCATTGAGATCATGACCTCAGCCAATTCCTTTGGACCAAGCCGCGACTGGTTGAATCTAGTCAAAACCAGCAAAGCAAAAAATAAAATCAAACGGTTCTTCAAGACACAGGATCGAGAAGAAAATGTATCAAAAGGCCATGATGCTGTAATTAAGTGTATCAATGACTTAGGGTTTGTTCCGAAAGAAATGCTGACGAAGGACAAACTTTCAGACGTGTTGGATAAATTTAATTTCCACAGTGAAGAAGACTTATATGCGGCCATTGGATTTGGTGAAATCAGTGCATTGACCTTCGCGAATCGTTTGACGGAAAAAGAACGCCGAGAACAAATGAAGCAAAAACAGCGAGATGCTGTAGATGAGATGGTCAGCAGTCCAAAAGAACCAGAAAAAATCAAAGTTCGTCATGAAGGCGGCATCGTCATTCAAGGCATCGAGAACCTCTTGATTCGGATCAGCCATTGTTGCAACCCTGTTCCTGGGGATAACATCGTCGGTTACATTACAAAAGGTCGAGGAATCTCGATCCATCGTGCCGATTGCCCAAATATTACGAAACAAAAAGATATCCAGCAACGATTGATCGAAGTAGAATGGGAAGATACCTCCAATTCTGTTCAAGATTACAATGCCGACCTAGAGATTTACGGCTTCAATCGTGACGGGTTGCTGAATGATGTCTTGAATATCGTGAGCGGCATGACTAAGAAATTAGTGAGTGTTGAAGCGAAGCCAACGAAAGATCGTTTGGCGCTCATCAACTTGACGTTTAAAATTCAAAACTTGAATCATTTGTACTCGATTGTTGATAAAATCAAGACTGTCCCGGATGTTTATAGTGTGAAACGGACGAAGGGATAGAAGAAATAGGAGGGCACTATGCGAGCTGTTATTCAACGTGTAAGCCAAGCCAGTGTAACGATCAATGAGACGGTTATCGGAAAGATCGACCATGGCTTCATGATCCTTTTAGGAATTCATGAAGAAGATACACAAGCAGATGCGGATTATTTGATTCGGAAGATTCCGCTGTTGCGCGTATTTGAAGATGAAGAAGGAAAAATGAACCAGTCTTTGCAGGATGTTGGCGGCAGTGTTTTGAGCGTTTCGCAATTTACACTCTATGGGGACACCAAAAAAGGCAATCGTCCGAGTTTTGTAAAAGCTGCTCGTCCAGAAACCGCGATTCCCTTATATAACTATTTCAATGAAGGCTTGCGTCAAGCGGGGCTAACGATAGAGACGGGAGAATTCGGCGGTGACATGGATGTCGCGCTGATCAATGATGGACCGGTCACAATCTTGTTTGATACAAGAGATAAATAACGAACGAAGTACAAAAGTTTAACGGCTTTTGTACTTTTTTTGTATCCATTTGGGTAGAAATGAGCGATAATTGAACAAAATAGAAGGAAAAAAGATTTCAGTTCCACTTTTCGCAGGATACTGGATGAAATAGAAAAAAGCCAAAAATAAATCAAGATAAGCTCAAATGCGTTTAGAGGAATGACATACGGATGAAACTCAAATTCATTTTTCTAGAAGAAAAATGAATACATTAATTTGAAGAAGGATTTCAGTTCCACTTTTCGCAGGATGCTGGCTGAAATAGAAAAAAGCCAAAATAAATCAAGATAAGCTCAAACGCGTTTAGAGGAATGACATACGGATGAAACTCAAACTCATTTTTCTGGAAGAAAAATGAATACATTAATTTGAAGAAGGAGTCGAATACATGGAAACACGGATTGAACAGGATTCAATGGGCCCGATCGAGGTGCCAAAAGAAGCGTGGTGGGGAGCACAAACCGAACGCAGCCGGCAGAATTTCAAAATTGGCGGAGAAAAAATGCCGCAAGAATTATTGCATGCGCTCGTGTTAGTAAAAAAAATGGCTGCGATCGCTAACCAGCGGACAGGAAAACTAGAAGCTGAGAAGGCGATGGGTATTCAAAAAGCAGCGGATTTGCTATTGAAGGGTGAGCACTGGGAGGAATTTCCGTTAGTGGTCTGGCAAACAGGCAGCGGCACGCAGAGCAACATGAATGCGAATGAAGTTATTGCACATCTAGCAACTCAGAATGATTTAGCAGTGCATCCAAACGATGATGTCAATATGTCACAGAGCTCCAATGATGTTTTTCCGACAGCGCTTCATATTGCAGGAACATTCACGATTGAACGAACGTTATTACCAGCGATCCATGAGATGATCGGTGTATTAGAAGAGCTGGAAGAGAACAATCAGCATGTGATCAAAATTGGGCGGACCCATCTACAAGACGCGACGCCGGTCACTTTTGCGCAAGAAATCAGCGGGTGGCGCTCTGCATTGGAGCACAACGAAAATATGTTGATCCACAGCTTAGCGGAATTACGTCAGTTGGCAATCGGAGGAACAGCAGTAGGTACTGGGTTGAACGCGTCAAAAGCGTATGAAGAAGCCTTTATTGAAGCGATAGGTGAAGAAACAGGGATACATTTTACCAGTGAAAAAAATAAATTTCATGCGTTAGCCAATCGGGATGCCGTTGTATTTGTCAGCGGCGCACTAAAGGCCTTAGCAGCAAACAGCATGAAAATGGCGAACGATATCCGCTGGCTGGCAAGCGGACCTCGCAGCGGCTTAGGCGAGATCACCTTGCCGGCCAATGAACCGGGGAGCTCGATCATGCCAGGGAAAATCAATCCGACACAATGTGAAGCTTTGGCAATGGTCGCGGTACAGGTCATGGGCAATGATACGGCGATCGGTGTGGCAGCATCACAAGGAAATTTTGAACTGAATGTTTATTTGCCTTTAATCGCGTTTGATCTATTGCAGAGCGTCCGATTGTTAGCAGATGCTCTCCATTCCTTCACTGAAAACTGTCTGAAGGGATTGGTCGTAAACGAAGAACGGATGGCGGAGCTTTTGGAGAAGTCGTTGATGCTGGTGACGGCATTGAACACACATATCGGCTACGACAAAGGGGCTGAAATCGCGAAAAAAGCATTTAACGAAGGAACCACGTTGAAGGAAGCCGCGTTATCTTTAGGCTATGTGACGGAGGAAGAATATGAGTCTTGGGTACGACCAGAAAAAATGATTGGAGATACGATTGATGACTATTTATGATGAAGCGTTGACTGCGCATAGAAAATGGCACGGAAAAATCGAAGTGACAAGTAAAGCCAAAGTACGAAACAAAACAGACCTGTCCTTAGCCTATACACCAGGCGTGGCAGAGCCCTGTCGGAAAATCGCAGAAGACAAAAACAAGGCCTATGATTACACTTGGAAAGGCAACAGTGTCGCCGTGGTTACCGATGGGACGGCTGTCTTGGGGCTGGGAGACATCGGACCAGAAGCCGCATTGCCGGTGATGGAAGGAAAAGCATTGCTTTTTAAGGAGTTTGCCGGTATCGATGCAGTGCCAATCTGTTTAGATACAAAAGACCCACAAGAAATTATCCAAATCGTCAAAGCCATCGCGCCGACCTTTGGAGGGATCAATTTGGAAGACATCAGCGCTCCCCGCTGTGTAGAAATCGAGCGGGCGTTGATCGAAGCGCTAGATATTCCTGTCTTTCATGACGATCAACACGGGACCGCAGTTGTCGTGACTGCTGCATTGATCAATGCGTTGAAGTTGGTAAAAAAGGAACCACAGGATCTAAACGTTGTGATCTCAGGAACTGGTGCAGCAGGTAGTGCGATTATTCATATGCTTGTCGATCTAGGCGTGAAAAACATCATTGCCTTCAATAAAGATGGCGCATTGAATGAGCAGATGCCCAATGCGACCTTCGTTGAAAAGGAAATTTTACATTTGATCACGCCTAAGGATTTTACGGGCACGATGGCAGAAGCATTTGTCGGAGCAGACGTTTTTATCGGTGTATCTGCACCAAATCTAGTGACGAAAGAAATGGTAGCCTCTATGAATGAGGGGAACATCGTTTTCTCTATGGCGAATCCTGAACCAGAAATCACCTACGCAGAGGCGATCGCTGGCGGAGCTTCTGTAGTAGGAACCGGTCGTTCCGATTTTCCAAACCAAATCAACAATGTGCTCGCTTTTCCAGGATTGTTTCGTGGGGCCTTCACAGCAGAAGCAAAACAGATCACCCCCCGCATGAAGCTTGCCTGTGCCCATGCGATCGCGGATTCGATCCCTTACTCGGAATTAACCTCTGACTATATCATTCCATCGGCTTTCGATGAAAATGTCGTCGATTTAATCACCTTAAAGGTCGCAGAAGCCGCAAGACAAGACGGCGTGACACGGTCATAGAAAGGCTGTTCTATCAAGGGTAGAAAGAACTTTCTATCGACTTTTTGGCACAATTGAAGTAATTTTGATTCATGAAATTCAAATTATTGAAGGTGAGCGATGAGGGAATGGAAATCAGTCAACGAATCAAAAGCGAACGGCAGGCAGCGGAATGGACACAGGAACAATTAGCCGATCGAATTTTTGTATCAAAACGAACGATCTCAAATTGGGAAACAGGGAAGACGATCCCCGATATTGAAAGCGTGTTGCGTTTATCAACAATTTTTAAACTATCTTTGGACGACCTATTGGTGGAAGATTCAGATGTGGTGAAAGAGATCAAACGCAAAGAAAAAATCGCAAAATTGTCCGTTTTGTATTTTGTAGGGCCTATACTGACCGCGTTACTCTTATTAGTCGTGATTTTTTTACCAGAAGATATTCCTCATCGCGAACTGACCCATTATATAGTGATGGCGGCCGCAGCAAATTTTATTACGATGTTTGCTTTTCAATTTAAAATCGATCGACTAAAAGGAAAAGAGGTTGATCTAGATCAACAGCTCAAACAAGGAATCGTTGCGGGTGCTGGGTTGATTATTTCTTTTTGTATTTTTCTTATAGTATTGCATTTTTTATAAAGAAGGGATCAGTATATGAGTAAGATTTTTGAAATGAGCTTTGCGTCCATCTATCCATTGTACCTTCAGAAAGTCGAGAAAAAAGGACGCACGAAAGAAGAGCTCGACCAAGTGATTTATTGGTTGACAGGCTATGATGAAAACGGGCTGCAGCAGCAATTGGATACAGGCGTTGATATGGAGACCTTTTTTGCGGAAGTTCCCCGATTAAACGAAAATACTGTCTTGATAACAGGCGTGATCTGCGGTTATCGCGTAGAAGAAATTGACGATCCCTTGATGCAAAAAATTCGCTACTTGGATAAGCTGGTCGATGAGTTAGCCAAGGGCAAGAAGATGGAAAAAATTTTACGAAAATAAGGAAGGCAGCGAGTCGAGGGGGACTTGCTGTTTTTTGATTTATTTTAGGTTATTAAATCAGTTTCCAATAAATAGAGCAGGTTCTTTCATTTTCTTAAAAGCAAAGCCCTTTTATGGTATACTACGAGAGAATCTATTTTTAAAGGAGGAGCCTCATGGCAGAGAAAGAAACATTTTATATTACAACGCCGATTTATTATCCAAGTGGCAAACTGCACATTGGGAATTCTTATACAACGATTGCCTGTGATGCGATTGCACGCTACAAACGCATGATGGGTTTTGATGTGTTTTATTTGACTGGGGTCGATGAACATGGACAAAAAATTGAAAAGAAAGCCGATGAACTTGGCGTAGAACCACAGGAATACGTAGACAAGATGGCGACGGACATCAAAAAATTATGGAAGACGCTCGATATCAGCTACGATAAATTCATTCGTACGACGGATGGGTACCATCAAGCAGCGGTCAAAAAGATTTTTGACCAGTTGTTGGAGCAAGGCGATATTTATCTTGGGGAATATGAAGGCTGGTATTCTGTTTCGGATGAAGAATATTTCACAGAAACACAACTGGAAGAAGTATACCGTGATGAAGAAGGCAATGTGATCGGTGGGAAAGCACCAAGTGGTCATGAAGTAGAGTTGGTACGTGAAGAGTCTTATTTCTTCCGTATGAGTAAGTATGCGGATCGTTTATTGGACTACTACGAAGAGCATCCTGAATTTATTCAGCCTGAATCGCGTAAAAATGAAATGATCAATAATTTCATCAAACCGGGCTTGGAAGATTTAGCTGTTTCACGGACGACCTTTAAATGGGGAATCCCTGTCAATGCGAATCCTGAACACGTGGTGTATGTATGGATCGATGCATTATCAAACTATATCACTGCTTTAGGATACGGCTCTGATGATGACAGCTTGTTCCAAAAATATTGGCCGGCAGATGTGCAAATGGTCGGAAAAGAAATCGTTCGTTTCCATACGATCTATTGGCCAATCATGTTGATGGCGCTTGAATTACCATTGCCGAAAAAAATCTATGGCCACGGCTGGTTGATGATGAAAGACGGCAAAATGTCGAAATCAAAAGGAAATGTCGTATATCCAGAAATGTTGGTAGAACGTTACGGATTGGATGCCGTTCGTTACTACCTATTAAGAGCGATCCCGTTTGGTTCAGATGGTGTATTCACACCAGAGGATTTTGTTGCTCGAGTGAATTATGACTTGGCGAATGACTTAGGAAACTTGTTGAATCGTACAGTGGCGATGATCAATAAATATTGTGACGGAATGGTTCCTGCTTATAAATCATTGGTGACAGATTTTGACAGCGAGTTATCCACGACTGCAGCCAATGTTGTTAGCCGCTACCGCGAATCAATGGACAAAATGGAATTCAACAATGCCCTAGCAGAAGTGTGGACGCTGGTTTCTCGTGCGAACAAGTACATTGATGAAACAGAGCCATGGGTCTTAGCAAAAGACGAAGAGCGCAAAGCGGAATTAGACAGCGTAATGGTTCACTTAGCAGAAAGTCTGCGCATCGTAGCTATTCTGTTGCAGCCAATCATGACACAAACGCCTAAACGAATTTTTGAACAGCTAGGATTAAACTCGGAACAAATGAACCTAGAAACAATTCATTTTGGTGAATTCCCAGAAGAGACAAAAGTAACACCGAAAGGCAAACCAATCTTCCCACGTCTAGATATGGAGGAAGAAACAGCCTATATCAAAGAAAAAATGTCTGAAGGCAGTCAGCCAGAGGAAGAAAAAATCAAATGGGACCCAGAAGAAACGGAATTGGTTTCTGTAAAAGATAAAGAGATCAAATTTGATGTTTTCGACAAGGTCGAATTAAAAGTGGCGGAAGTCATGGCATGCAAAAAAGTCGAAGGTGCAGACAAATTGCTGCAATTCCGCTTGGATGCAGGGGACAATCAAGACCGTCAAATCTTATCTGGAATTGCGGAATATTATGCTGACCCAGAAGCTCTAGTTGGGAAAAAGCTGATCATTGTAGCGAATCTTAAGCCACGTAAAATGCGTGGAGAGATCAGTCAAGGAATGATTCTTTCAGCGGAAGCGCCAGATGGTACATTGAAGGTAGTTGAAGCGCCTGAAGAGATGCCTAATGGGGCAATTGTCGGATAAAAGCAATAGACTGTAAGCTCTCGGATTTTCGAGAGCTTTTTTTAATGATTTTTTTAAGAATCGAGGTATACTCGAGGTGAGTATTTGAAGGGAGGCGTGTTCATGCCGCTAGTCGCAATTTTGATTGATATACTAACAATGGGAGGGTATTTTATCCAACTGAATCATGGTGGACCTTTGGTATACTTAGCAGGGTTGGTTTTTCAGGCTGTGATGACGGTTTTATTACTGATTCTTATGATCGGTTACCATGGAAAAAGGCATACCGGGTATCGCCCAGAAGGGTATTCTTACTTGACGATCCGTTATGGGATCATCGTCCTTTCCTTCATTATTAATGGCCTTGTATTATTTTTATATGGGTTGAATTATTTTGGTGCAAACGATGTTATTTTTTCAGCTTTTTAAACGCTTTGAAAAAGAAGACAAACGGTTTTTCTTGCTGAAAATAAACAGGAAAATGATTTAAGAATTATATAATGTTTTATTTAGCTATTTTCGTTTTGATTGTAGTTGTGCTATAGTTGTTTTATACGAAAGATATTTTTATGCGACACTTTAACTCATTTTGATGAAATTTAATCAAACTGGCGTAACTATAGGGTTACAAGGATGTATTAGAAGGATTTGGGAATACATCGTTTAAACGAGAAATAGTTAATTTTTAGTAATAGTCAACACCCTCAACTTTAGAATAATGAATATTGATTAGTTAGATAGCCCGCTCATGATTGAGCGGGCTATCGTTCATTTTAGGAGCGTCTCAACGCGATCTATTTTTATTGAAGGGATCAAAAAAAGGACTAGAAATAGTCTAGTCCTTTACCGATTATGCGTGTAGTACTTCAATGATTTTTTCGTTGAAGTCTGGAAGATCATCGGGTGTGCGGCTCGTAACGAGTTTGTTATCAACCACTACAGCCTCATCTTTAACGATAGCGCCAGCGTAGCCGACATCTGGACGAACGGTTGTATAGGCAGTCATTGTACGACCTTTTGTCAAACCTGTTTGGATAAATAATTGTGGGCCGTGACAAATCGCAAAGAGTGGTTCTTCTTTGTCTAAGAAGTAGGTAACGAAAGCGACAAAGCGTGAATCGCCGCGTAATTGGTCGGGAGAGAATCCACCAGGGATCAATAGCGCATCGAAGTCTTCTGGTTTTACTTCATCGATTCCTTTGTCGCTTTTGAAGGTAGTTCCTTTTTTACCTGTAATTTCTTGATTGGCTTCGAAGCTGATAATAGTGACTTCATTGCCATCTTTTTCTAGTGCTTCTTTCGGAGAGGATAGTTCAACATCCTCTACTAAATCTGTAACGATCGCTGCAATTTTCTTGGTCATTGAAATGCCATCCTTTCTTTTTTAAGTACTCTTTTACCCTAAAGGATATCCAAGCAGAATTCAATTAATCTGTTCGAGGATTTGTCTAACGCCTGCTTGCAGGTGTAAAATGAAGACGAGGGAGTGACGCTTATGATTATTGGGATCGTGTTTTTATTGCTGGGGATTTGGCAGCTATGGATGACCGTGCGGACATTTAAAAATATAAAAAAGGAAGGAAATGAAAATACTTCTCCTTTCATTATGTTAAGTTTGTGGGGCAGTATCGTGATGGTCGTGATATTTTTATCTTTGGCGATCAACCTTTTAAGCGGTGCTTTCTAAGCGCATAAAGGAACGAGGATTTACAGCTTTTTGTACCGGAGGCATGTTAATAGACGTTCACAAAATACAGGGCGAATAAAATTATTTTTGTAAAATCTATTGACAGCGCTTTCCTTGTTTGTTAAGCTAATTTTGAATTAAATAGACCAAATGATGGATAGTGATTGTTTAAATACAAGCTAAACCTGATGACGTATTCGATGTTATTTGTCGTGCGCTCATTGGGTTTTTTTGTTGCTCAAAAATAGGAAGGAGGATCTTAAAAAAACAAAATTGAGTTTGACAGCGATCATAAATATATCTATCATTTTAAGTGAAAGAGATCGTGGAAAAGAGCTTGAGTAGCGAATGTCACAGAACGGGGGAGCATTGGATGCAGATTCGAAAAATTTTGAATAACAATGTGGTAATTACAACGAATCAAAAAAATAACGAAATCGTTGTAATGGGGCGTGGTCTAGCCTTTCAGAAAAAAGTGGGGGATGAGATAGCGGAGGACGCGATCGATAAAACCTACCATCTTGCCAACAATGAATTGTCCCATAAATTCCAAGAGCTTTTAGAGGATATGCCAATTGCCTATGTAGAAATCGCCAATGACATTATTGACGAAGCAAAAGTCACATTGAAGAATCCATTGAATGACTCGCTCTACATTTCCATAACGGATCATTTATACGCAGCGATCCAGCGCGTCAAAGAAGGTGTTCGCGTCCGTAATCTTTTATTGTGGGACGTTAAACGGTTCTTCCCTGATGAATTTTCAGTAGGATTAGACGCGGTCAAGAGAATCAAAAAGAAATTTGGTATTGATCTAGGAGAAGATGAAGCAGGAAACATTGCGTTGCATCTAGTCAACGCGCAAACGGAAAACGATAATGATGATGCCTTTTTAATGACAGAGATGATGCAGGAAATCATACAAATCACAAGCTATTATTTTAAAGTTCAACTGGATGAAGAATCTGTCTATTTTTATCGTTTTACGACGCATCTGCGCTTTTTTGCCTCACGGATCATGAATCAACGGCAAGTTGCTGATGAGACAGACGATGAGCTGCTTTTGATCATTCAGAGAAAATATCAGAATGCCTACAAATGTGTAGGGAAGATCGCGGATTTTATTTTAGAAAAGTATCAATACGAAATGACGAACGATGAGAAATTGTATTTAACGATCCACATCGCACGGTTAGTGCAAAAAGTGACGCAATAAAAAACACTGCGCTTGTTTAACAGGAAATACCCGGGTGCTGTTAGACAGGCAGACAGGACGACTACAAATTAGGAGGAAATAGAAGTGGGAAAATATCGTGAATTAGCGGAAAAAATCGTCGAAAATGTTGGCGGCAAAGACAATATCAACAGCTTAACGCATTGTATCACGCGTTTACGTTTTAAATTAAAGGATGAGAGCAAAGCAAACGACGATGTATTGAAAAATATGGATGGTGTTGTAACGATCATGCATAGTGCTGGTCAATATCAAGTCGTTATCGGCAATCATGTTGGACAAGTCTATGAAGACGTCGTGGATATGACAGGGCTTGGCGGCGAAAGCAGCGCACCAGTCGAAGCGTCAGGTAGTCTTTTTGACCGATTGATCGATGTGATCAGCGGAATCTTCCAACCATTTCTTGGAGCATTAAGTGCTGGCGGGATGATCAAAGGGCTGAATGCCTTATTAGTAGCAGCAAGCGTACTGACTCCTGAAAGCGGTACCTATATTGTGTTGAATGCCATTGGTGACGCGATCTTCATGTTCTTGCCAATCGCAGTAGCAGTTGCAGCCGCGAAGAAATTCGGCGTGAATCAATATGTGGGTCTGGTGATTGGTGGTGCGCTGTGTTATCCGGCAATCCAATTGTCCACGTTGACTGGAGGCGGCGATGTCCAACCTCTGTACACGCTATTTTCCGGCAGTATGTTTGAAAGTCCGGTCTATATGACCTTTATGGGACTGCCTTTTGTAGCGAATGATTATACAAGCAGTGTTATCCCATCGATCTTGATCGTCTGGATGGCGAGCAAGTTGCAACGACCATTGCGCAAAGTGATTCCAGAAGTGATCCAAAACTTCTTCGTACCCTTTTTCTTATTGTTGATCGCTTTGCCAATCGGCTTTTTGGTAATCGGTCCAGTCATTACGATCTTGACAAATATGTTAGCAACTGGGTTCGACAGCTTATTGGCATTCTCTCCGATCTTGTTCGGTTTGATCGTTGGTTTCTTCTGGCAAGTACTAGTAATGTTCGGTCTGCATTGGAGCTTGATTCCGATTGCGATCTTGCAACTGGGAACAATGGGCTATTCTACAGCGTTGACAGGAATGTTTGGTGCCAGCTTTGCACAAACAGCGGCAGTTGCTGCAATGTACTTCCGTTTGAAGAATCCAAAGGAAAAAGCATTGGTCGTACCAGCGGTTATTTCAGGGATTTGTGGAGTTACTGAACCGGCTATTTACGGTCTGTCTCTTCCTAAGAAAAAACCATTTATCTATTCAATGATCGGTGGGGCAGTATCTGGGGCCTTCATGACAGCGATGAATGTTCGTTCATATGTAATGGGCGGTTTGGGCGTCTTTGGTATTCCAAGTTATATCAATCAGCAAACAGGCGATACTTCTGGAGCGATCTACTCAGTAATTTCCATTGTTATTGCCGCTGTGATCGGTTTTGCATTGACACTCTTCTTCTGGAAAGACGATACAGTCGTTGCGGAAGTCGAAGAAGGACAAAAAGCAATGGAAGTTCGCAAGGAAATCGTCACTGCCCCTGTTACAGGCACAATGATGCCTTTGTCAACAGCTAAAGATCAAGCATTTGCACAAGGTGTTTTAGGTAAAGGTGTCGTGATCCATCCAACAGTTGGCGAAGTCGTTGCCCCATTTGACGGCACAGTAATGACGATGTTCCCGACAAAACACGCGATTGGGCTAGTATCAGATAATGGCTTAGAATTATTGATTCATATTGGTTTAGACACGGTTCAATTAGACGGTCAATTCTTTGAATCTTTCGTTGAACAAGGAGCAAAAGTGAAACGCGGAGACAAATTGGTGACCTTCGATATCAAAGCGATCGAAGAAGCTGGTTATAGTGTCGAGACACCAGTTATCGTGACGAATTCAGCAGATTACTTAGATATTATTGAATCTGATCAGAAGAAAGATATTTGTAACGAGGATGAATTATTAACGGTGTTAGTTTAAACAGAAAAAAATGGAATGTGTTTGCTCACATTCCATTTTTTATGGAGTTGATTAATTGGGGCGGAAGGATTCGGTAAAGCGAACCATTGATTCAGGAGACTCCGCCATAATCGCTGAACTGGTTTTGCGTTTATCCGCAAGCTCTCCGATTTCAATCAGATGATTCAGGTTTTTTTGATAATCCTCAGCGAAAATGCAGCTATACAAAACATCCAACAAGTAGCAAATCGATGAATTGATGGTAAAATTGGCGATTTTTGAATAGAGCCGTTCTCTAGTAGTCATGCGCAGCGTCGCATGGCTAATAGAAGCCAGCGTATTTTCCCCGATACTGGTCAGCGCGATAAAGGGAACCTGTTGTTTCCGCAAAATGCGGGCGATCTGCAAGATAAAATTATTTTCTCCCGTGTAGGAAATCAAGATCGCGCAAGTATCTGGTTGGCTGTTGAAGGCTTCATAGGCATCCTCGCCCATTGTCTGGCTGGTAACGACGTTTCTTTGGATGCGGCGCATTTTTAAAGCGAAATCCTGTGAGATCAATAAATTGGCATTGCTGCCGAAAATCTTGATTTGACTGGCGTTTAGTAAAAGCTGTTTGGCTTTTTGCAGGTCATCGTGATTTAGCAGACTGAGTGTATCATCAATGGTCGTGCGTTCTAAAGAAGCGATCTTGTTAGCGATCGTCATCAATCCTTCATTTGATTGGAAAGGAAAATTCGCGTCGACATCGTCAAAGTACGTTTGCAGATACGTTTGTTCTGCAAGGAATTCTGTTCGTAATTCCAGCCAACCTTGATACCCTAATTTTTTGGCTACGCGGATCAACGTCGAAGGATGGACATAATTGGCTTCCGCAATTTCTTTGATAGTCATGGGTTCGATCGCTGTACCTTTGTCCAAGATGTAGGCGACTAAGGCGGACTCAGCATTAGAAAAGTCCGTTTGCTTCATTTTTTCTGATAGTAACATGTGCGTACCTCCATCCGTTTACGTTTATTATAAATTATTCGTAAATAGATTTGTGGATTAAATGAGAAAAAACGAGAAATATTCCATCGGTATTTACAAAATAAACCGTTTACAATCATCTGTTTGTAAATATAGATGGAACAATTTGTAAACGCATTGAATTCAAATTTTACATCATAGATAATTAGAATGTAAATAAAACAGAAGGAGTCGATTGAATGGCAGCAGGAGTAAAGATCGCTACAATTGGTGGCGGAAGTAGTTATACACCGGAATTAATGGAAGGTTTTATCAAACGTTATGATGAATTACCAGTACGCGAGATCTGGTTGGTCGATATTGAAGCAGGACGGGAAAAAGTTGAGATCGTTGGAGCAATGGCGCAACGGATGTGGGATGCTTCTCCTTATGATGTGAAAGTCCACATTACGTTGGACCGTGAAGAAGCCTTGAAAGATGCCGATTTTGTGACGACACAATTCCGTGTAGGGTTGTTAGAGGCTCGGATCAAAGATGAGCGTATTCCAGCGTATTACGGCATGCTTGGTCAAGAAACGAATGGTGCTGGCGGCATGTTCAAAGCTTTTCGGACAGTCCCGATCATTTTAGATATCGTAGAGGATATGAAACGTCTCTGTCCTGATGCGTGGTTGATCAACTTTGCAAATCCAAGCGGTATGGTGACGGAAGCTGTCGTTCGTTATGGAAAATGGGATAAAGTCATCGGCTTATGTAATGTACCGGTGATGGCGCAGATGATCGAACCTGAAATGCTAGGAAAACAACCAGATGAATTGATTTATAAATTTGCTGGGTTGAACCACTTCCATTGGCATAAAGTGGCCGATACCCACGGGAAAAACGTGACACAAGAGATCATTAATAAAATGTATGAAGGCGATGAAACTGGGATGCCGAAAAACATTCATGACATTCCGTTCCCAAGAGAGATCCTGGAACAAATGCAAATGATCCCTTGCGGCTACCACCATTATTATTACCAAGAAGAAGAAACATTGGCACATGCGTTGGAAGAATACAAAACAATCGGCACGCGTGCCCAACAAGTGAAGAAGACGGAAACAGAATTGTTCGAATTATACAAAGATCCAAACTTGGATTACAAACCTGAACAATTGGGTCAACGTGGGGGCGCGTATTATTCTGATGCAGCATGTGAATCGATCGCGTCTATCTATTCAAATAAAAATACGCAATTGGTCGTTTCTACGAAAAATGATGGCGCAGTGCCCGATCTTCCAGCAGACTGTGTTGTTGAAGTTTCCGCGTATATCGGCGGACAAGGAGCGCGTAACGTGGCCTTTGGCGAATTGCCTACAGCAGAACGCGGCTGGCTGCAAGTCATGAAAGCCATGGAATTATTGACGATCGAAGCAGCAGTGACTGGGGACTACAACACTGCATTGCAAGCATTTACCATCAACCCAATGGTGCGTTCTGGTAAAACAGCGCAACGAATCATGGACGAATTATTCATCGCACATAAAGATCATTTGCCGAACTTCAAAGAAACCATTGAACGTCTAGAAAAAGAAGGCATCGAAGTTCAGGACGAAGTGGCACGTGAATTAGATTTAGAAAAAGTAAAATAGAAAGCAGGAATGAAGCAATGGGATTTAGAAAAGACTTTTTATGGGGCGGCGCAACTGCTGCAAATCAATGTGAAGGAGGCTATAACGAAGGCGGACGCGGATTGGCAAACGTCGATTTGGCACCCGTTGGGAAAGATCGTTTCGGCGTGATCGCTGGTAAAACGAAAATGTTTGATTTTGATGACGAACATTTTTATCCAGCAAAAGAAGCCATCGATATGTACCACCATTGGAAAGAGGACATCGCCTTATTTGCTGAAATGGGCTTTAAGACTTACCGTTTATCTTTAGCATGGAGTCGGATCTTCCCGAAAGGCGACGAAAAAGAGCCGAATGAAGAAGGCTTGAAATTCTATGAAGACATTTTCAAGGAATGTAAAAAATATGGCATCGAACCGCTGGTAACGATCACGCATTTTGACTGCCCAATGCATCTGGTAGAAAAATATGGCGCATGGCGCAGCCGTGAATTGGTCGGCTTCTATGAAAACTTGTGTAATGCTATCTTTACTCGCTACAAAGGATTGGTAAAAAATTGGCTGACCTTCAACGAAATCAATATGATCTTGCATGCACCGTTTATGGGTGCAGGTCTATACTTTGAAGAAGGCGAAAATGTGGAGCAGGTGAAATACCAAGCGGCCCATCATGAGTTGGTTGCCTCTGCGATCGCAACGAAGATCGCCCATGAAGTCGATCCTGAAAACCAAGTTGGCTGTATGCTGGCGGCAGGTTCATACTATCCTTATACACCAAAACCAGAAGATGTCTGGGAAGGTCGTCAAGAAGAACGTCAAAACTACTTCTTTATTGATGTGCAATCTCGAGGAGAATACCCTGCTTATGCGCTGAAGGAAATGGCACGTAAGGGAATCGACGTGAAGATGGAAGAAGGCGACGCAGAGTTGCTGAAAGCACACACAGTCGACTTTATCTCCTTCTCTTACTACTCTTCTCGTGTTGCTACGACAGACCCAGAATTGTTGGAGCAAACAGCCGGAAATATCTTTGCTTCAGTGAAGAATCCTTATTTGGAATCAAGTGAATGGGGCTGGCAAATTGATCCATTGGGCTTACGTATCACTATGAATGACCTGTACGACCGTTACCAAAAACCATTGTTCATCGTCGAAAATGGGTTAGGTGCAGTGGATACTCCTGATGAGAATGGGTATGTAGTGGATGATTACCGCATCGATTATTTAGCGAAGCATATCGAAGCGATGAGAGACGCGGTTGATTTAGACGGTGTCGATCTCCTAGGCTACACGACTTGGGGCTGTATTGACTTGGTGTCGGCTGGAACCGGTGAAATGAAGAAACGCTATGGCTTCATTTACGTAGACCGCGACAACGAAGGCAACGGCACATTGAAACGCAGCAAGAAGAAATCCTTCGACTGGTACAAAAAAGTGATTGAAACCAACGGAGATGACTTAAGTAATTAATTCAGAAAAGAGATCTGCTGCGTGCAGGTCTCTTTTTTTGTCGAAAAATGTTTTTTTGCTTTTTACTTGTTCTTAATTGTTATTCGATTTATTATTTTCATAGAGAATCATTTTCGGTAAATGTGATTTTGTGCAATGATCAAAAGAATCAGTTGAGGTGTCAGTAGTTAACTGGATCAGGAGGGGGTCATTATGGATTTTAGATCTATTTTAGGAACAAGTGATACTAGGCGGTTGGAACTGGTAGAAAAGCTTTATTACCGCAGGGATGGGCTGTCCAGTGATGAATTACTGAGTGAACTGAATTGTTCACTGCCGATTTTGCTGAATGACATCGATTTGATCAACGAGCAGCACTCTTATTATCTGATTAACAAAGTGAAGGGGCTGTACCGCTTAGAGATCGATCCAAAGGTAAATTTGGGCAATATCTATGCAGACACCTTGAATCGAAGCTCAGAATTTCAAATCATCGAAGAATTATTATACGAGCGTTGCGACAGCATCACGTCGCTGTCCAAAAAATTGTATTTAAGTACTTCGAACACACAACGGGCGTTGAAAAAAATTGAGAAGGCTTTGTCAGAGGCTGGGATGGAGCTTTGTTACCGTCCGCTGCGGATCGAAGGGCGAGAAGGAGAGATTCGCTCCTTTTATTTTCGGTTTTACAGTGAACGGCAGAATATGTTTGAAAGCACGCTGCCTAATTTAACGGCGGTGCAATACGATGTGATCAACAACTATGTTCAAGAGTTCGTCGAGGCGAATGATATTTGGCGGAAATATGTTTTCCAGAAATATTTGGTGTACAACATTTATATCAGCTTATGGAGGATAAAAAACAACCACCCGTTTCCAAAGGAAGAGCTGCGAACGAAGGGAATCAAATTGCCTTTTGGGGATTCGTATAAGGAACTAAAAAAAGTCGTCAGAGAAATCGTGGCGATGGATCTTCGTCCGTTTATTTTACAGGATTGTTTGTGGGCGACCTTTTCGGATTCGATCGTATTCAGTATTCCTCATCGGGAGTTGGCGATGACGGACAATCCGAAATATCAGGAGCTGTTTATGCGGCATTATGAGCTGGTTCAGGACTATGACAAAATGTTGGGCTACCGCTTTTCTAAACAGGATAAGATCGATTTGACGACCGTTTTGTGCAATGATTTTTATTTGTATGATCCAGAGGGGCAATTCATCGGGGTCTTGTGGCGGAATCGTGCGGATTTCCTGATGGAAGTGGAGAAAATCTACAGTCGCGGGTTCAATAAAGTCCGTCGATTAGTGGAAGGGTTCGTAGAGAAATACCAGATGTTTCAAGAGAAGGATTTCGTTAAAAACTACAACTACCTGCTGATCACCATGGTCATCAATAGTATGGAATGGCTCGCGGAGCAAGACTATGCCCTGAAGGTATTGCTGCTATCGGATTTGTCGCCGACAGAGGAAGGATTTTTGGCGAAGCAGATCAAGGAGTATGTCTTTGGAAATATCTCGATCGTTCATTTTGAACAATTGTCGGTAGGAACGGCCCAGCTGTTAGATGAATTGAGGCGCTATGATTGCTTGATCACCACAGGCTCCTCGGAGGGAATCCCAGAAGATTATCCGGTCGTCGTGATCGATCCCTTTTTGACGACTCAAAGTACACGCCTGATTCAAAAAGTGATCGGTGAAATAGCTGAAAAAAAAAGATGCAGAATTGGCGAATAAATAACAGAACAAAAAAATTATTGCTGAAAAAATCAACGGGGAAATTGAGCCGACCCCCAAAAGTTAGACCAAAATCTAACTCTTGGAGGTCGGTATTTTTTATGGCTAAATATAGTTTTAAATTCAAATTGAAAGTAGTTCAAGAATACTTAGATGGGAAAGGTGG
>Ga0160505_100199_pt1 | contig 43378 bp, 31 predicted proteins | sample DIDeMG_FD_108225 | JGI IMG/M metagenome (GOLD analysis project Ga0160505, IMG submission 108225) | Enriched chicken feces microbial communities from UW Madison campus, WI, USA - DID2874_E49_Stillage MG | ecosystem: Host-associated > Birds > Digestive system > Large intestine > Fecal ... | reverse complement strand
TCCCTCACGTTCGCCAACCTTCCCTAAACCTATCTAACATTCGCCAACCTTCCCTAGCACTCTAGTTTCGCTTTCACCTTCTCAGCATTGATCACGTAACCCTCCATGCTTTATCCTTTAAGCATTCACCATCGTACTTCCTTTTCACCCGCCATGCCGCCTTATTTGTCTCCCTTTTCGTCCAATCTCCCAAATGGCTTTATTTCCGGCCCAACTCTGTTTCACTCAATCACCGCACCATTCCACTTATGCTTAATGTGCGAATCCTGTCGATCTCGCCGATCTTCCACTCAGGCTATATTATCGATATGTTTCCAACGATATGCAACTCTCCTCAGCCACTACAAGACTCCTATCACTCCTTTTCTTCCTGTCTCATTCGGACGCTCTCTTACTTAATGTCCTTCTCCCTAAGTAGTAACGATCTATGCATGCTGTCTTCAACTGCACCCTTATACACACAGCCACCTGTGACTTTTCTTTGACGACGTCCAACTTCGCATTCATCGCCTTCGCATTCATCGCCTTTGCGTCCATCACTTCACATCAATCACCTTATTTGCTGCGTGGTCCCTTGTGACTGCATCGTCTTTGTCGATCTGATCATGACAGTTGGAAATCCACTGTTCATCCACTGCATCATGCTACATTATTTTCATTCCCACCGTAGTTTTGCCTCGTTATTCTCGTTTGCCTCTTGTCCTCCTGGCCTGGGGCCACTATCATGGTGCCAGTGCTGGCTTGCCTCCTGTGTCCAGTGTCCGCATCTTCCCTCCCCATCCACCGTTGAAGACTACGTGCACGTTTGAAACCCCGGTATCTTTTTCACCGCTCCGCATTTACTGGGCGCCCACACACTGGTATACGGTGATTTATTCCATCTTGATCGTTGGCGGCCCGCTAGACGGCATGGAGATGCTCGGTGTTCTCGCACCGACATTGACCAGGTGTTTTTTCTCTGCGTAAGGTCTGGTTGTATTTTTTCGCTTCGGCTGTGCGGCCGCGTGAGGTATTTTGTCCGTCTGCCACCCACAGTGAGCCCGGTTTTCGCCCGTTGTCTTTTTTTTTTCTCTTTATTTTTTTCTTTTCGCCGGCCTGGTCAGTATTCGTCGTCACCAGTTTGGCTGCACTTCCACTAATGTATCTCTTACTAAATTGAAATCTGGTGGTGGCACCGTATGCATGCACCATCGCCTTTGTTGCGTGCCACCTCCAGCCATTTTGCTCCCTTCCCCGAGGATTTTTCAACTGACGATTACATTGTTGTTTCCGGTGTCGTTTGTTCCTGCAAGATGGCCATTCGGATGCAGATCACGTTTGCTATTGCATAGAATGAAACTGCACTCCATCGATGCCAAATTCCCACCGTGCTATTGTTCCAGCCCAAGTATCTCTTGTAAAATTCAACAACCAACAATCAACTTGTGTTTTCTGTTCTAGCACTTGTCATTAACTTCATCATCATATTTTCTCCACATGAGCTGACGTCAGGTGCTTGGGCTTCTTTCATGATTTGGGGCCATTCCCCATGGTTCCTCATGACATGTCGTGGGACGGAATTGGGGTTCAAAGTACTGCGACTAACCTGTGTCCGTCCGATAACCCTGCCGATTCATGCAAATTGTCCCCAGCTTCGTACAAGAATGCTGCCAGTTTGCCTGTAGTATTGAAGTTTACGGCGCTTTCTGCACTCGTCCATCTCTGCACTTGTCCACCTCTTGCTGCTTAAGCATTGCTCTTATGCTCTCTTTTAACCATTGTAACGTCTCTTCCTTCACATTAAGCGGCTTTTCGATAATTTTCTCATTACTTTAGTTTGCCCATGGCTCTTTAATTTACCCATTAGGCCCGTTGCCTTCCCTTCATGTCGGCTTTCCAACTTCTCTCCTTTCTGTTTGCCATTTTTATCCCTCGTTTTCCTTTGTCCTTCATTTCCTCTCATTCCTCACCGGTATATCAATCCCCAGTCCTGCGCCTTTCAATGTCTTTTAACGTTCGCATTTATCCTCTATAATACGACCTACAATTTCACGTTTTTCTATCCACCATTTTCTGCTGCTCACAACTCCTGGTCCCCTCAGATCTCAGGCCCCTCCTACCCTCCACATCCGCCTCCAGTCATTCTATCCACCATCGCCAAAACGCCATTAGTTGTTTGTTCTCCAGTCATGACGCCCATCCACAAAAGCCCAGTGGTGGGGTCCTTCCCTGATGCTGCTCCTTCCAAATCGGCAACTCCCGTCTCAGAACATGAACGCAGCAACCCGGGAACTCCTCGTGCTGCATCCGTGGAGGCCTCGCAGGCCCGTCTGGTGGCTCATCTTCCTTTGACAAAAGCTGCCGCCAGTCCCAGCCAACCTTCTGCGCCTATTCCTTCGTCTCACGGCACTCTGCCGAATTCCTCGCTTGGAAAGACCCAGACTGTGTTCATCCATAAACTCTACGATATGTTGGAGGACCAGCTTCTAAGTCACCTTATCTGGTGGTCTCCAACAAACGATAGCTTCTGCCTTTACCCCGGAGAGGAGTTCTCCAACGTTCTTGCACAATACTTCAAACATACCAATATTGCGTCGTTTATCCGCCAGTTGAACATGTACGGCTTCCACAAGGTTAACGACAGCTTTCAGAATGATGAGAAGCCGCAGTCGCCATCAGCTTCGGGACAGAGCTCCACCAGATGGGAGTTCCGTCATTCGGCCAACCAATTCCGCAAAGGGGATGTCCAGTCGTTGAGTTTGATCAAGCGCAAGTCGTCTAAGGTCATCAATTCTCACAAGGAAATAGTCAGCTTGAAGTCTCTTCCACCAACTTCCAATATGGGCGACGAGAAGCCTCCGCAATACCCAGAACAAGCCCAGCAACTGTACCATCGCTCTGTGTACCAGCAGCTGTGGGATCAAATGACAGATACAGGCTCTACCCACTCGGCGCTGCCTGAATTGTCTACTCCCACCCCGCTCAATGCCCACCCTCCAGTGGTCGCCTATCACACCTATCCAGTGTATCCGCATCTGGTGGCTACATCCAACGTGCCTAACTCGCCAGGTCTGCCTCCCTATCCAGACCATGGCGTAGCGTCGCCTCCCTACATCGGCCAGCCGCAACTGCAGCCTCATCTGCGCCAACCATCGGTGCAGACCCCAGCAATCCCCGTGGACCAATCTATCAACCTCAAGTTGATCGAGATGAACAATTCCATCGCAAACCTCAAAGCAGGTTACCTGGAACTACTCTCACGCTACGAGAACTTGAGTGTCTTATATCTGCGTGGCCAGTCGGAGCTTTACCAACTCACTGAAATCGTAGAAAAGTTACTTTCAAGAAACACCCCCGAGACTGAATCGAAACGCGAGCCTGACCAAATTGACAGGAGCAAGACAAGGACGCCGATCGACAGAATCATCACACCAAACCAGGACACTAGCACCTCTCCCATGAGCGTTAAGCCCAGTGGAAAGAACACTGAATTGGACTTGTTCAAACAGCAGCTTCTCCTGAAGATGAGCCAGCCAATTACTGCAGATTCCCTGGGCCAGAAGAGTCATCAACATAACTACCACTTGGACGATGTCTCGCTGACTTTGTCGAAAGGAGCCAGTTCCAACTACAATATCGTGCCCCAACATTATCCTCTCAATCCAAATTATTCGCTTTACACCAATTCGGATGCGGCTTTCAGGCATTTTAAGATGAGCAACGAAGAAATTCAGCAGCGTCAGAAGGGGCCCCATCCCAGCAGAAACGTGTCCGTGTTCATGGATCCACTTCAACCTGTCCCCAGCCGCACTCCTGTGGCCAACCCCACGTCCTTGGGCCCCGATGGCAAGGAAAAGAGGCCCTCTGACTCCGCAGTTCATCCTTATGTACAACAGTACCAGCCACTCAACATGCACCAACCCCCAGTTCATGCCATTTACCAATATATTAGGCAGGATATTCGGCAGGAGCCTCTACAACAGCGCACACTTTCTTTGCCAGTGATCGAGAAAACTTTGCCGCCGAATTTGATGACACAGCAACGCCATTCATCAACGACCACGTTACGTCAGCCTCAACCACAGACTGAACGTCACAACCTGATTGCAAGAGCCCAATCTCCAAGGTCACACATTCCGGGCCAACAAAGACCCACTACTCCTCAGGGCTCTCTTGGACAACCACCTCATGGAGCTCTTCAACATCCACAGCATCCACAGCATGGACATATTCAACATGTCCAACATGTGCAACCAGGGCCACAGATTCCACCAATCCAAAGACCAGAGCGCATGCAACTGCCCCATGCTCCGCCCATGAAGGTTGAGCTGGTCCCTGGTAGGGTGCAAACTCCTCCTCGGGACTTGAAGCTGCCTTTGAGGAATCAACTACCATCAGTTTCAGAGCTAGATAAGTCCATTAAGAGTAGTGGTTCATCAGGCAGAGTGTATGATATACTTCTGGACTCAGGGGAGGACAGAAACAAGAAAAGAAAGGTTGAAACGTAGTGGCATCTAAGGTTGATACTGGGCTACTTGCTACTATTCGGACGTTATTCCGCCATATGTATGATTACTTGTAATATAAACTATCTGACTCAATGATTGTTGACATGGCGTGTATACAAACTGTGTACTACATCTTCAAGTATTTGGATACTGTTTGTAGGGACACCAGAAAAGCCCAGCGAACATGGCCAAGAAGTATAAGGTGACAAAAACCTACCCGCAAAGTAGCTTCAGAAAGGTTATCAAGGCAAAAACGAACCTCCCCATAGCCAAAGACAACTCAGACATGTTGGTGTATCTAATCTACATTGAGTATCTCCATCAACTCATGAATGGGGCGGCAGAGAAGGGCATGTCTGAACGGTCGATTGAAGACGTACACAGTGAGCTCATGAAGCGCTTTCAAGGATGAATATATGTATTCTATGTACAGAAGACCTTCCGAATGGCCCAGTATTTATAAAACGAGGTCTCAGAAGGAACTATTAGGATGTTTCAAAGTGTCGATCATGGCCAAAGCGGCACGAGGGTCGTTTTTATTGAAAACAAACAAACCTTGAAGCTGCGCAGTGCTGACTTTTCCGAGCAAGCCAAGCTCACTGAACTTTTGGGCAAATTGGTCGCAGAGTTTTTCCTCATCTTGGTAGAATCTGGTGAACATTCTACGCACCTGATCTTCCGAGGCATTGTTGACCAAGACCTTGTAGTCAACTCTTCCAGGACGCAAAAGTGCCGGATCAAGACGCTCTGGATGGTTGGATGTCATGAATGTGATACACTCCTCGGCACTGGCGACTCCATCCAAGGCATTCAAAAGTCCTGAGAATGTCACTCCGGATTGGAAACCTTGTTCATTTGTCTGCTCACGACTGTTGAAGGCTGCGTCAATGTCTTCAAGAAGAAGAATTGATCTCTGTGGAATGTGGTTCATCAAGTGGTTGAGACGGTCGTCCGTGAGGTTGTTCTCACTAAGATTCAAAATGCAGATATTATAGTCTAACTCTCCAGCCAATGCCTGGATGTACGAGGTTTTACCACTTCCTGGGGGACCATACAAAAGATATCCTCTTCTATAAGGGATTCCTCTTTGGTGGTACCACTCACCGCTCTTTAAGAAGTCCTTGACATCGTTCAAAATGTCTTGTGCGATACCTTTGTCCAAGATCACCGACCCCAACATTCTCTTCTTACGAGGGTTTCCAAACGGCCGCCATTCAGGTCCCCACGACGTGTACAACACTGTCTTGCCCTCTTGGGCTTTAAGGGCCATTCTCTTCGCTTCTCCAAGCAAATCCCTGAAGAGGTGTCTGTCACTATACAAGGTGGTGAGTGTAACAGTCTCGAACGGCGTACCGCTTGTCATGTCGAGAAGCTTGCCGGATCTCTCACGGTTTACCAACATATATGCGCCCTTGTACTTGATGAGGTGCTTTCCCGGTCCCGGAACCAATGAAAACTTGGTGGTGACTGCTCCATTATCGTGCTGGATGTAATTCGTCTCGACAGATAAATGACGCGAGCTTCTGTTCTTGTATTGCGACATCCACTCCAAAAACCAGAGGTACAGTTTGTCCTTGGATGGAATCTCCAAGTCGACGAGCATTTGGCGGTACAAGAAGCCAGAGGTCTTGACAACACCTTGCCTTGTCAATGCTAAAGCAGTTCCTAGAAGCATTAAACCTCCACCGGCCGCAAAATATGGGTTATTGCCAATGATTTCCTGGAAGGCTGTGCCTGCCATTCCTTTGAGCGTGCCATCGGACTCGCTTTTTATTTTCTCAAAGTCTATGGATGGAGATTGGGACATTGGAGAGAATGGGTTTAGAACATTGAAAAGTTACTATAGTGAAGGTCTTGGTGTACGGGTTTGACCGCAACCTCTGATTCACTGGTGATATAGGGGGGAGGATGAAAGAATGACTGACTACGGAAGAAATGGATTTATTATTCTGTGGCAATCAGAGCTATTGGTAGACATCAGGTTTGTTTTCGATTACTATAACGTTTCCATGTTCGTCCAGAGTTTCGATAGTTCCCCTTCCTTTTGTGGTTTCAGCCGTACAAGGACAAGCAAAAATGCCAAATCAACGGAGTGAAATGAGTATAAATTTCACAGCGTTAAGTAAAGTAGTCCAACATGATAATAGCAACTTTAGAACATACTTACATCCTTTTAATTGAGCCCAAAATACCTAAGCAATAACCAAGACCTTGACTGTGTACAGGTCACACCATCTACCTCAACTCCGCCAATTATTCCATAGAATCCCATCCCTATGGCTTCTGAGCAATTTAAAGATACCGAGCCGCTGCGTGACTCACAATCGTCAGATTCGGTCTCGACGCCTTCATCCGGACACTCCGTGGAGCCTGTCAAGTACAAGTCCAATAATCCATTTGGAAATCAAGATTACCCCAAGAATCCATGGCCACCACAATCCCAAACGGAAATTACCACTCAATTGGAGACTGAGGTAGTCCTGCCTCCTTATCAGGCAACAACTATTTCCCGTAGCCACTTGGTTCGGTTTCCTTTCAAGACCTCCAACAGAATTTTGGATGATCTCAAGTTCTCACCTGCTCTCTTCAGATTCAATGGCCGCCAAGCCGCATCAACCGAGGTATCATCGCTTCTAAATTCAAGGCCGGTGCAATATAGCAAGATATTGTCATCTGTGTTGTCACATTCTGGGCTGCAGACTCTAGTGTTGAACAATGCCGTAAATTACATTCCAGCAGTGACCAAGGTCGACTTCGACAGCAAAAACGTCACCGTCACCACTATCCGAGGATTGGTGGTTAGCAGAGACATGAAAGAAATTAGCCACTTCAAAGTGGTGGTCCTAGAAAGAACATCTCGGTCTCCTTTCCCACTGGTTGATAAGCAGGAATACCATGTAGTGCCCAAAGACTTGGTTTCACAGGATGATCTTAACATAATGTCCGACAAGTCCACACAGGCACTGAATCTTTTGGACGATGCCTTTTTCGTGAGTCTCAATAGTCCATTGAATCACATAATGAGAGTCCTGGTGTATGACACTGAGTTTAGTGCTGATGACTTGAAACCTTTGATAGACGATGATGTCATCAGAGAGCGCTATTTGAAAGGAGTTGAAGGAAACCCAGATTCGAACCTCGAAACTGATCAGATTCCTAGTCCAGTACACTGTTTTCAGACCCTTCTCAAAGTTCTCAAGGGTCCTATCTTGCTCCCGGCAGAAGATCCTATTCACACCATCAGTAAGCTGAAAACTTCCTTGGATGCCAAAATATGCTTGAACTTACTCTTTGACAAGCTAGATTTCAAATTGGGCGAAGATGGAGACAGCTTAATACCTCCTAATCTCTCGGCAAATCTTCCCTTGAAGGAAAGCTACATCAGAAAAGCATACGAGCTAGTGTTCATCGGAAAGAACCTTAAATCAAAGAAATTGAACGATTTCGATGTTACTTACTCTTTTAGTGACAATTTGTCTCAAGTTCACTCGGCATTAGCCGAAGTTGACAAGCATTCGGCATTGACTATGGGTAGAACGGATGGCTGCAATAAGTTCCCCTTCTTCATCAACTTGAGTTGCTCCACTTTCTACCAGGATGAATTGATCATACGATGTTACGAAAATACTGTTAGTTCTGATCCCAAGAATAAGATCCATTACGTTGATTCGTTTAAGAACATTATGAATTACAGGTCCTCGAACAAATCCTCGCGATTACTGTCATACTATAACAACCAGTATATGAAGGGACGTATGTATGGATTTTCTGATTTCAAGGCGCTGCTCCGAGCACTCAAGGTTGAAGGAGTAGAAGCGGACATGGTGGTTGATCCAGAGGTGATCATTGAAATGTACAAAACCTCGTGTAAGTCTGATCCAAAGAACTACACTTACTATAATAAGCAACTTCGAATTATTGCTGGCATCATTAATTCATCGACTTTGTTCGACTATATTGGTAACGAATTAATTCCGACGCAAATTGCCTTGGATGAAATGCGCATTGAAGAGGTCACAGAGGATGAAGTTGTTGTCACTGCTTTCGAGTTTAGGTTGGATGAAGTCATGCAATCAGTGAACTTCGACAAAAGCAACCCAGATGTTACCTTCTTGCAAAAGTGTTTGCTTTCAATCGCCGTGGGTAGGAAGAGTTACATTTTAATGAACTACATCGAGACCAAGCTTCCAGAGATGATACGTGACTACCAACTAACTTATTGTGATGCTCTCAAAGTTTTGGAAGTCCTGCAAGATACTAATGAGTTCGAAATCATCTCTAATTTCCAAGGGAAATTGTCCGAGTCGAAGTTCGGTGACAACGTTGACATTCGAGCATTGAGAGAGGCCTTCCAAAAGATCGCTGAACAAAAGAAGTCAGAAATTATGCTTAGCTTCTTGAAGCAGGGCAAAATTGATTCTTCTTTGCTTCCCCCCGAGAATTGGCCAACAGGACTTGACAACATTGGAAACACTTGCTACTTGAATTCCTTACTTCAGTATTATTTCTGCATTAAGCCTTTGAGGGAAACAGTCATTGGGTATGACAAAAATGTACTTTCTAAGAATCATGAGCGACGTAAGGTTGGTGGCCGTTTCGTTGAAGAATCAGAATTCGACAGATCATTGCAATTCATTTACAGGCTTCGAGCTCTTTTTGAAGAAATGATAACTACAAGGAAAAGATGCGTACAGCCTAGTAAGGAGTTGGCATATCTTTCATTCTTACCACTTTCGCAACCAGTTTCTTTCAAACCAAATGATCAAGAAGTTATTATCATTGATGAGGACATGGATTCGGATAAGGAGAACGGGGCAATCGTACTCCGCTCTAAGTCTCCTGAATCTATTGATATGCAACTGGATGAGCAAGTGGATGACTTGATAGAAATGGTCGATGACCAACAAGAAAACAACAGGGCCTTGAAACTTGAATCAACTGAAAACTTGATTGATATTGATGAGCTTGCGCATGTTGAGAACGCTGAGTTAGAGGGTACGAAAATTTTGAGTATCAGCCAAGACCAAATCGATAGCACTATTGAAGTGGGCAGACAGCAGGACGTCACTGAATGTATTGAGAACGTTACTTTCCAAATCGAGACTGGTCTTGAGCCAGAGAGATTAGAAGATGATGGTGAACTGTACGATCTTATCAAGAGGCTTTTCAGTGGTAAAACTAAGCAAACTATCACGCCTCTCGATGAAAGCAAGAATCAGAAAGCAAGGAGCTCGTTTGAAAGGTTTTTCAGTCTAATCATAAACGTTGGTGATCATCCCAAGGATATATATGATGCGTTGGATAATTATTTTAACGAGGATGTGGTGACTCTCGAGGAAGGTGAAGTCAAGAAATCGCAAACCATCTCCGAATTGCCGGAGATTCTCCAGTTCCACATTCAGCGAGTGTTATTTGATCGTGAGAGACTAGTCCCTTATAAGTCGTTAGAAGTTATTCCATTTGGAGAGAACATTTATCTTGACAGATACCTCGAGACTGAAGATGAAGAAATCAAAGCAAAGAGGCAAGAAGTGTTTGAATGGAAATCGCAGCGAAGGGATCTTTATTCTGAAAAAGAAGCTATCTTACGAGTGGATCCGGAAACTAAGCTATCGGTTGTGGATGCGCTCAAGGCCACCTTGAAGTATCTTGAGACCAAAGTTACACCGAATGATGAATTTGAAATCAGTCAAGATACAATTGAAGTGATTAGACAGCAAATCGAGCAATTAAAGAGTCGACTCCAAAAGGTGAACTCCAAAATAATTGAGCTAGAGGATAAAATCTCGTCTCAGTTCAGCTCATACCAGAATGTTGGTTACTCTCTCTTTGCTATCTTCATACACAGAGGAGAAGCGTCGTACGGGCACTACTGGGTGTACATCAAAGATCCACACAAGAATGTCTACAGGAAGTACAATGATGATAATGTGACTGAGGTTCCAGCTTCGGAAGTTCTCAATTTCACTGAGACTAACACTGCTACGCCATACTATGTTGTGTACGTGAAGGATAACTTGGAAAAGGATTACATTGAGCCACTTAAAAGGGAAATTGTCTGATTGACGCATGGGCTACGATATAGTTTAACGAGGTGAAATCGAGAAGTTTCAAGCTCTTGTGAAAACTGGGTGTATCTGGAATTCCGGGTGCTTCTTCCTCCAGTTGCAAGATGTTCCAAACTGCCACTGGTATGAGATTGGTGTGGCAACTGTGGTCTTTACTTATCATTACCTCTCACCAATCATGAATAAATTTTGAAATCTAACATCAATTATAGTTTATATAAACTAGAGGTATTAGCCACTCTCTCATGTCAACGTTCTCCTAAATATTTCGTTCTTCCCATTAAATTGGGTCCGGTACATTAGCCAGCCACTTTATCTTATCACCTTCGCATACCAATTGACTAGTAACTACGCCACCAATTTCATCACAAAGTCACCGTCCAAACTGTTGACTTTGTTCCTCCAATTCATAGCTTTAAGATAATGAAATTGGCGGTGTTATTTTCGGCTGCCATAGCCATTGCTGGTGGTGCTGCTGCTGATTATTTGCATGAGAGCAAGGATGGGCTCACCTTCGACAAGATCAAGAGAAATGCTGTACTCAATGATGTTTTTGACGCTTCAGCTTTCACAAAGCCTTCAGATGACGAAGATGACAAATGTCCGCCGTGCTTCAATTGCAATTTGCCAAACTTTGAGTGCACTCAATTCTCCCAATGTAACACTTTCACCGGAATGTGTGAGTGCCGTGACGGTTACGGAGGCATGGACTGTTCGGAGCCATTGTGTGGATCCCTTTCCGATGGCAACAAGAATCGTCCAGTTCGTGGAAATGACACTTGTGCATGTAAAGATGGCTGGTCAGGTATTAACTGTAACATGTGCACTGATGATAGTTCATGTGACGCATTCATGCCTGAAGGCTTGAAGGGAACATGTTACAAGAGCGGAATCATTGTTAACAAATTCCACCAGATGTGTGATGTGACCAATCCTAAGATCATCTCCATTCTCAATGGGTTAAAACCCCAGGCAACATTTTCTTGTAACAAGACGGCTGCAACTTGTGACTTTCAATTCTGGATCGAACAGGAAGAGTCCTTTTACTGTGACTTGTCCAAGTGTGACTATCAGTACGATTTGTCGTCCAACAACACTCATTACCGGTGTGAGCAAATGGCATGTAAGTGTTTGCCAGAGAAGATGTTATGTGGCAAAGCTGGGTCCATTGACATTTCTGACTTCTTGACCGAGACCATTCGTGGTCCTGGAGACTTTAGTTGTGATATTGAATCCAAAAACTGCCGCTTTTCGGAGCCTAGTATGAACGACTTGATCTCCTCCGTGTTTGGTGATCCTTATATCACTTTGCATTGTAAGTCCGGTGAATGTGTTCATAAGAGTGAGATTCCCGGCTACGATATTCCAGACCACAACAAATTTAGCTTAATGAATCTCCTCACCATAGCTGCTGTGGGTGTGGTGTGTGTTGTTGGTATTGCTTCTGCAGTCTATAACATTGGCAAGAGTCCGTTGTTCGCAACATCTGGCTACTCGGAGTACGAAGCGGTTTCTGATGAACATAACCCACTCAATGAGAATTTCACCCCAACAACATTGTCTTTTAGCGGGATCTCATACACTCTTTCTCTGGGCAACAAAGTACTTAACAATGTCTATGGATTGGTGAGTCCTGGCCAGTGCTTGGCCATCATGGGAGGCTCTGGTGCTGGAAAGACAACGTTATTGGATATTTTGGCTGCGAAGAACAAAAGTGGTACCATAGAAGGAAACATCTACGTGAACGGCCTGAACTTGAAGAAGAGCGACTATAAGAAAATTGTTGGGTTCGTTGACCAGGAAGATCACCTAATTCCAACATTGACTGTCTACGAGACTGTCTTGAACAGTGCGTTATTGCGATTGCCCAGAACAATGACCTTCACTGCTAAAGTGGCCAGAGTGATTGAGGTCTTGAACGAATTGAGAATTTTAAGTATCAAGGACAGAGTCATTGGTTCGGACTTCAACAGAGGTATTTCTGGAGGTGAGAAGAGAAGAGTTTCTATTGCCTGTGAACTTGTCACTTCCCCTTCAATTTTGTTCTTGGATGAGCCAACTTCTGGTTTGGACGCTTACAATGCCAGAAATGTAGTGGACAGTTTGGTAAAGTTGGCTAAGGATTTTAACAGAACCATCGTCTTCACCATCCATCAGCCAAGAAGTAACATTGTTTCCTTGTTTGACAAATTAGTTCTCCTCAGCGAGGGAGACTTGATTTATTCAGGAGATATGATCAAGTGTAATGAATTCTTCGGTAAACATGGCTATCAATGTCCTCTTGGATACAATATTGCAGATTACTTGATTGACATCACAGTTGATCATAAGAGAATCATCAGAGTGCCTGGAGAAGGCACAGATGCCCATGCGGCGTTCGTTTCTAACCCAACCAATAGTGATATTGATATAACTCGGGAGTGGGAACATTATGCTGTTCATCGTGATGAGTATAATTACCAGCCAGTTGGAACGTCGAAGGATAATGGAGATTCTTTAGTGCAAATCAGCAACAAGTTGCCTCAGATGTTTGATGAATCGGTTGCTGCTATTGAGCTTAGACAGGAAATTGAAGAGCTCCAGAACAATGCTTCTGATTTGGATTTGCTGCACCACTTGTTAAAGAAAGCGAGCTTCTTCACTCAGTTGTGGATTTTGTGTTCGAGAACTTTCAAGAATTTGTACAGAAACCCCAAGCTTCTTTTGACCAACTATGCCTTGTCTTTGCTAGTTGGTCTTTTTTGTGGCGTTTTATACTACAATGTCACCAATGATATCAGCGGATTTCAGAACAGACTTGGTTTGTTCTTCTTTATTTTGGCCTTATTTGGATTCTCCTCTTTGACTGGGTTACATTCTTTTGCCCAAGAAAGGATTATCTTCATTCGTGAAAGAGCAAACAACTACTACCACCCGTCCAGTTACTACATCAGCAAAATGGTTTGCGACTTACTCCCATTGAGAGTATTACCACCAATTATCATGCTTAGTATTTTGTATCCATTGGTGGGATTGACAATGGATCACAATGGTTTCTTGAAGGCTCTCGCTGTATTGGTCCTTTTCAATGTTGCGGTGGCAATTGAAGTGTTGATCGTGGGTATTTTGATAAAAGACTCGGGAACCTCTACTATTGTTGCAGTGTTGATCCTTCTCTTCTCGCTTTTGTTTGCCGGGTTGTTCATCAATAGCGATGACTTGAAAGTTGAGACTAAGTGGTTGCAATGGATTTCCCTTTTCCACTATGCTTATGAGGCGTTGGCCATCAACGAAGTCAAGGATTTGATTTTGAAGGAGAAAAAGTACGGTCTCAGTATTGAGGTTCCAGGAGCGGTCATTCTCAGTACATTTGGATTCAACGTTTCTGCTTTCTGGAATGATGTTTCCTACCTTCTTGGATGGGCATTGGTGTTTTTGGCGCTTGGTTACGTCTTCTTACACTTCTTCACCGTTGAAAGGAGATAACTGATGGCTAATTCAATCTCTATTAGAAATACTCGAGGCTAGCTCATAAGGCCACACCGAATGCTAAAAAAACAAAAACAAAATACACGTACATGAATCATTTCTGTATTAATGAACGGGCTTAAGCATCTAAACAAAAATCAAATATTAGTATAGGCCGCAGAGACGAATAGAAGAATTAGGCGGCTAGTCATAATCAACCCGAGGGAAAACCAATGCAGATGTCATGCAGACGTGTCGAAGAGCTTACTCTGAAATAAAAGTGGCCTCGTTGAAAGCGATACCCTCTTCAGAAACTCCATTATACTCAATGGTCAAGGTGTTGCAGAACTGGTAGATGTAAGGCTTAGCTCCAGCCACACCGCTGACAATATTCTTGACAAACTGTGGGATCTCGGCCATGACATCAACACGTTCCACGAGCTGAGGCAATTCTCCTCCAACCTTTGCCACCACGGCATCGTCAGTACCCGAGGTAAAGTTGAAGGTAATGGCCTTTGGCACAGGCCATCCCACCTCATCTACCTCAGAGTTCAAGTGCTCCACGTTGTTATTGATGGAGGTGGCAATGATCTTGTCTTTAGAGGCCAAGATGGCGACATTGACCTTAGTGGTGGCATAAGAACGAGGCGTAGTGAACTCCATCTGCACCGCACTGAAGTTTTCAGACTGGAAGTTCAAGAAGTTCCATGACTTGGCGGCGTGGTGGGGTTTCATGCCTTGCATTGCCATGACAAACATGGTGTAGCCATCAATGGTGACAGTGGAGTTCTTCAACTTGATAGTTCCCTTGGAGCTACATCTGGGCCAGAATACGTGTCTCATGGAGCCCCAGGGGTTCTCAATGTCGTCTCCATAGAGGGTGGTGCCGTCCTTTCCAAAGATCACTCCAGGAGTCAATCTGGTCACCACGAGTTCCACCTCGGACTCTGGGTTCACCTTCGACGTAAGAGTATAGGTTTCGTTGTTGTCACCAGAGCTGATAATGGACAAGTCCTTAGCGTAGAAATTGGAGCCCTCAATACGGAAATCCTCCAAAGCAGTGGATGTCCAAGTAGCGTTAGGGTCGGTGGCGCCGGTATTGTTATTGAACAAGCGGAAGGTAAATTGCGCGGTGGTTTTGATGCCCATAACATTCGAGTGGATTACCTGAGCAAATCCGGCGTAACCCGAAGCCAAGTCGGTGAAGTAGAAGGTTTGGGTCTCCACGTTGGTGGAGGAAGGCTGGATCCAGGCAAAATCCTCAATGACGGTATCTCTAGAAACGGCGATACCATTAGTGATGGAGTCGGTCACGGTGTGAATAGCCTCGGGGCCGTATTCGGGCTCGGCAGTGCCAGCCACAACAGATAATCCAGATTGTACCCACTTCAACATAGTTAGGGAAAGAGCAAGGAGCAATGAGCGGATTAGTATGTGGTGGTGTATGCACGCACAGGTCGAGGGTAAGGTGATGGACCAAACCGTCAAAGCATTATGATGGTAAAGGGATAGTATAGAGGAATTGACGATGTAAACTGATGGAGAAAGGGGTGAGATTGTGAATATAGAATGTAGATTTGTGGATACAGTTGTATTTTGTGGTGTCGAGAGATTATTCGTTACTTTAAAGTTTAGACACTGTTGTATAGTGCGAATACCCACATAAGATTGTGGAAATGAGTAAACTTTGGGAATGGAGAGCATTAAGAGATTCTGAACAAAACGCTGGTAAAAATCGGGAAAATCAAAATATCGATTTTAATTCTGTGAATTGAAAAGAATTTCAACCGGTCAACCAATCAACCAATTTAATCAACCAAATACCATAAATGGAAGGTCACAATGTACCCTGGTCAAGTCCTGGCATCACTATTGTCACCAGATGCGTGCACACAGGCATGGTTTCTTTTTGACTGGGCAACCTGGAATCCACACCTAGAAGGACATAGCCAGTTAAAACGAAGCAATGGAAATGCTTGGATGGCAAGAGTTAGAAAAGAAGAGCAAAATTGGAGAGAAAAAACAACTTTAATTATATGAAAACTCTTGAAAAAAAAATTCAACATAGACTCAACTAAATATCTCACATAGAATGTTCGCCTATTTGGGCTCAAGAATAATAAGGTCTGGTGCCATGTTAGGGCAACGGTTCCAGTGCGCATCAATTTCCCCTTCACTGATTTTTAAGGCCATACGAAGTTGAAAGCATGAAAATGTTCATATCTACTGCCTTCCATCACAGTGCATTAAAATTTTATCTCCAATTCATTTCATTCCCCAAATACCTCAATCGATGCCTAGATTCCTACCATCATTCTCCTCTTGTCCTCCTCTCAACCCAATAATAACTTACTAACCTCCTCACTGGTCCCCGCACCCGTGCCTCTCACAAATCTCGGTTACTGCCCAGACCTGCCTATCACTCCTGTATTAATACCTCCTTCCGCATACTATGGGTCATATCGACCTCCACCAAAAGTCGTATTTTTTCCTTCCAACAACTTTTTTCTTTCCAACGGTTTCCTTCTAGCCACTCACGCAGATTCTGCTCCCCATCTCCCCATCTCATCTGCTCGGACCTGTACTCCCGATGGTGCCGTCCGTGTCGACTTTGCACCCGAGTGCTAGTCTGCCTAGCGCACTAGCCCTCAAGCTTAACCCAGAGGTGATGCACCACTTACGTCTGCTCCTGAAGCAAAACAAGACGGCTAAGTTGGTGGTAAAGAATGGCCAATTCGTATGTATTGCTCAAGGATCCAATTTTTTTTTTTTTTTTCTTCTTTCGGTTCCTCTCCATGTTTCGTTGTACTTCCGCCTCATGTTACTAACCCAACTAGCTGATCAAGGTATCTGACGATCTCGTCTTTCCCTGCTCGTCAAGCTCCGAGACTCTCCGCTTCGATGTGTATTCGCAGACAAAGTCTTACCAAAACGATGCGTACAACTTCCTCGGGACCGTCACGAACCGTCTCAATGTGCTTAGTGATCCTAAGCAGATCAAGGAACACATGAAGAACACATCCCACACGGCAGCTATACACATATCCACCAAACCGGCCCTTCACACAGCGCTGCCGGCTGCTGCTACCCCTGAGAGACTGGCCCGCATTTCACTGTCGCCGCAGAAATCTTCATTACATTCTGCTCTGAATCCATATGGCGTGGTGCTGTCCGATTCGAAGCAAGACATTGCCGCCAAGTTCTTGGCCTTGGTGGCCTTGGGCCCCATCACAAAACAAGACGTAGAATCCAAATTGAATCTGCGTCACTTGGTTCCCGCTTCAGAAATGGCCGACCTCTTCTCATCTCACACCCAGCAGTATCTGCAAAACGATACCTTCACCGAGGACGACGTCTACCCGCTGCTTGCACTGGGTACATGCGTGGTAGATCCGGATGTGACTTACATCATCGTCAAAGACAAGGCTTACAAAGACATGCGCCCATGGAATTTTTCAGCATATACCGATTTTGAACGGTCCCTCATCATTGACAACGCAAACAACGCTTTGTCACGGCTAGGATACCTGGAGACGCACCCATTGCGCCGCCGGATCGTCGAGAAATCGGCACCTTCCGCTCCTCTGTCCCATAAGAAGACCTCTTCGTTGGGTGGTGGTATTTTGATCAGTGGTCGCCGCCCAAACTCCGCCAACTCCGTCAACAACTCTGCACAGACACTGAATGCGTCACCATCACCGCTGTTGGTGCCGAGTTCATTGAAGAACGCAAGCCTGGAGTCGCCCAAGTTAGGGCCATCTCGGAGAGCAGACTCCAAGAAATCCGACCCTTCGCCTTTGAAAGAACCCACAAAGCGCAAGTACGTTGCATTACTGTCACTGTCAGGTTCGTCCTCCGAGGATGAAAAACAGTCCAAAAGAGCCAAGAAAGAAGGCAAGCGCTCCGATAGCAGCGGAAGCCATAATAGCATTAACAGCACGGGTACCTCCTACACCCTGCCTTCATCGGTCAACGACGAGACTCACGCCGAAGAGGATCATAGTGAAGAAGACGTCAAGTTGCTGGTCATTCACAAAACCGTGTCTTCTCTTCCATCGCGTCCTCAGAGTTCCGCATCCAATGCTGAAAAGAAGCAACAGTATTACAATCAGTTAGCAGCCAAGTTTAAAGGCAAGTACCAGGAGTACGAGAATCTACACAAGGTATTGAGCAAAGATCATCGCCGCGGAAATACAGCAGAGAAAAAGAAACAGTTATTGAAGTTGTTTGAGATGCATACCACCCTAGCAGAATGGAAGCGCAAGCTCTGGGACTATCACAACGAGAATAATATGACCGAAGGAATCATGAACCTCTCTCGGCATCGCAAACAGAACAGTGGTTCCAATCTCAAGGTGCCCGTATCTGCTCCGGGATCGTCGCAGGTTCTGAGTAATGACAGGTTCTACCGGTCTAATACTGCTAGTCCTTCTGTGCAAACAGCCGACAGGTTCCAGGCAACTGCACTGGGCCGGAGGCAGCCTGCTGCAGAAACGCGGACTTTCCTCAAGCATAAAGTGGCACTCGACTACTGATAAAGTTGTGGCTAAGACCAGCTTTCAATATCACTAATATGCATTAATTCATCCAGGTGAAGCTTCCAGCCACCTCCGACTTACCACCCTACCCACATCGCTGGCGTTACCAGACTAATATCGGTTCGCCACTACATTATAGTTTATAAGTTATTTAACGTTTTTTTTCTCGCCAATTGTAGCACTATCACCAATCTCGGTATACCTCAATCTCACTTACGTGCACATCTGCACACTCGCACATTGACCACAAGATTTCCAATCTTTCAACACCAGCAATGTCCGCCACCCCCGTGTTCAAGGAGGAAGAAGACGACCATTCTATATTGGCGTCATCGCCTCCAGCCACGCCATTGCCGGAGGAATCAACTACCCCTGAGAAGAACAAACCAGAACCTGAAAGCACAGTTGAAGGTGACAAGAAACGTCGGAAGGCACCAGCCAAAGGAGGCGGACCGAAAAAACCTTCAGAGGAGGTGCTTCAGAGACGTCGAGAGGGACGAATCAAGGCAGCAGCCACCATCGCACAGAACTTGAAGAAGACAGGAATTGGCCGGTTTGAAGACCAGAACGGATTCACACTTACTAGCGTGAGAACTGTACCATTGATCAACCAGAAGAACTACTTTGCAGACTACTTGAAGAAGGACGAGCAAGTTACGTTGATACGTAACTGGAGAAACGAGAAGGTCAACCAGGTTTCCACCAAAGACGCTACTAAAAGCGGAGATAAAAAGCCGTTAGAAGACGACGACGATGACGAAGATGATGACGAGGACAACGACAATGAGGAAGGCGCGCTGGAGAAGGCCCGCATGGGTGATGACACCATCGTCTTTCATCCGGGATCGCAGGTGTTGAGAATTGGAAGGGCTACGGCGGGTTCTCCTACTCCGATTCCCATGGTAATTGCCGTACCCAACCGGAACAAGAAGTCCGGAGAATATGCCGTTGTGCCTGAAAGAGGGGTCGACGAAGACGGAAGCGTTGAGTTTAGCGAGTCGTTCGACGCAGTTAAGTCCGTTGTGACCAAAGACTTTAAAGCCCGAATGCGCTACTACAAGAGGAGGATGATGCCCAATTCACGGGAGAGTGCAGCCAATTTCAATAAAAAGCAAGAAGGAGAGGATGTTCCTGATGGATACGATCCAAACAAGATGGATTGGATCGAAAAGGACGATGAACTCTTGGAAGGTGACTATATCTGCGGGAAGGATGCATTGAGGCTCCCCATCAACGAGTCGTTCCAGGATTGGCGACTCAAATTTCCTATAGTCAACGGGGGCTTCAATCAGTCGCCGGAAGACTATCTGTCTCCGCAGGAATTGTTGGGCGACTTGCACCGTATAGTGGTGGATGCCTTAAAGTCCATCGACATTAACACAAAGGAAGAGACAGCCAACTTGAAGTGCTTGTTTGTGATCCCCGACTTGTACGACAAGATCTATGTGGAAACTTGGGTTGACTTGCTCTTCAACGCCGTGGGTTTTGGCCGTGTTGGAATCATCCAAGAGGCTGTTGCGGCCACTTTTGGTGCTGGAGTGTCCTGTGCTTGCGTAGTAGATGTTGGAGCAGAAAAAACTTCCATTTCTTGCGTGGACGAAGGCATGGTGATCAATGACTCGCGAGTGAAGCTCGACTACGGAGGCGTGAATATTACCGAGGCTTTTACCAAATTGCTCTTACAGCAGGACTTCCCTTACAAAGACATTAACCTCGCCAACTATAACGATGATTGGCAATTGGCCGATAACCTCAAGAAAGAATTCGGCACGTTTGATGATGCAGATATTGCCGTACAATTGTACAATTTCTACAAGCGCAAGCCTGGGGAACGAACACAGAAGTTCAACTTCAAGGTCTACGACGAGGTGATGTTGGCGCCGTTGGGATTGTTCTACCCGGACCTCTTTGAAATCTCCAAAGAAACGCGACCCCGTTACTTGTTTCCTGAGTCCATTGATCAATATACTGGCGAGCCCAACGACCCATACTCCAAGGCTCACGAGAATTTGGTGACCAACTCCAGCTTTTCGGACACTGCCGACGAGACCTTGTTGATAAAATTGGTGGAAGACAAGCTGATTTTCAAGCAAGCCAACGTGTATGCCAAACCCAGGGCACCACGGTCACTCACGGCGGAAGAGGTTCAGATTCCTGTCACTACACCTTTGGACAAGGCCATCATTGAGTCCATCACTAACGCTGGAATTGCCACCGATTTCAGCAAGGCACAGAAGCTCTACGACAATCTCCTTGTTGTTGGCGGAGGTTTGGCAAAGTTTCCGGGATTCGATCTACTTTTGAACGACCGGATCAGTATTTGGAGACCCAAGTACTTGTCTTCCACCTCTCTCGACGAGATTTTGAACCATGTGGGCAAAGAAAAAGAAAAAGTAGACACAAAGCGCAAGGCACTCATTACAGAGGCCAAAGAGAAAAAAATTAAAGGAGAGCAAACATTGGACGAGGTGGAACTCACTGAGGAAGAATTGGCAGCCATTAACAAAGAAACTCAATTAACTCTCGATTTGGCGCGCACAGATGGTATTTCCGACCAGGGCTCACTAGTTCCAATTAATGTTCTTCCAGCCCCCAACGAGTTTGACCCTCAGGAGGTTAGCTGGAAAGGTGGGAGTGTGTACTCTCGGTTGAAGGTAGTCAACGAAATGTGGATCGGCCAGTCAGATTGGAATCTCCTCCATTCCCGGTGTCTTTACTACAAAAGCTTGTTCAACTATTAGGCCCGGGTTGAGGGGATGTCTGGGTTTACAGCCTGTGGGTGGTTGTAAATCTGCATGTTGCATGTCAGTGAGCCCTGGCGAACATTGAGGTTCCAAAACTTGACAGTGGACGATGGAAGGAAATTCACCTTAGGGCCCTAAAATATTGGCAATGAAAATGGCAATGGTATTTTTGCAATTACTGAATTTCATTGTCTAAGGTCCACTCTACAACAACTTGATACCCATTTGAGGATCCCCGGTGATCCCCACAAAAATCTATTTCAAGTGTTCCAAAACGCTTACCCTGAAGGCTTTGTACCCCACCGGCCCGGCCCTCTACGGAAAAAGGCCACACGAAAACCTCGGCCTTGCGCAGAGGATGGGTAAATGCCCGAGCCATCTACCGCGCATATGGGGAAAAAACAGTGTGAATTTCTCGGGTCTGGTGCACGGATGTATTGGCGGAGGCTATACGCCCGATGGAAGTCTATGCCAGGCATTGAAGACACCTTAGCGTTTTTTTTTTCCAAAACTCGTTTCCACCACCAATCAGTATGTTGTCCAAGCAGTTTGCCCGTGGATTCGCTTCCACCTCTATTGCAAAGAACTATGCATCCACCATTCCAAACTTGAAGGTGACTAAAGACACCAAGGTGATTTACCAGGGTTTCACAGGTAAACAGGCTACCTTCCACGCCGAGCAGGCCATTGCCTACGGTACCCAGGTTGTCGGTGGTACCAACCCAAGAAAGGCTGGAACTGAGCACTTGGGCTTGCCAGTTTTCGCCAACGTTAAGGACGCCATCAAGGAGACTGGAGCCACTGCTACTGGTATCTTCGTTCCACCTCCAATTGCTGCCGCTGCTATCGAGGAGGCCATCGAGGCCGAGATCGGCTTGGCTGTTGCCATCACCGAGGGTATTCCTCAGCACGACATGGTGAGAATTGCTCAGATCTTGAAGACTCAGTCGAAGACTAGATTGGTTGGTCCAAACTGTCCAGGTTTGATCGCTCCAGACCAGTGTAAGATCGGTATTATGCCATCTCACATCCACAAGAGAGGTAGAGTCGGTATCATCTCTAGATCTGGTACTTTGACCTACGAGGCTGTTGCTCAGACCACCAAGGTTGGCTTGGGTCAGTCTTTGGTTATTGGTATGGGTGGTGACCCATTCCCAGGTACCAACTTCATCGATGCCTTGACCTTGTACTTGAACGACCCAGAGACCGAGGGTATCATTTTGATTGGTGAGATCGGTGGTACTGCTGAGGAGGAGGCTTCTGAGTTCTTGAAGCAGCACAACTTGACCAGACCAGAGGGTCCAAAGCCAGTTGTTTCTTTCATCGCTGGTGTCTCTGCTCCTCCAGGTAGAAGAATGGGTCACGCTGGTGCCATTGTTGCTGGTGGTAAGGGTGATGCTAAGTCTAAGATTGCTGCTTTGGAGTCTGCCGGTGTTGTTGTTGAGAAGTCTCCAGCTAGATTGGGTAACTCCTTGTTGGCTGAGTTCAAGAACAAGGGCTTGTTGTAAGTTACTAGATAAAAACACGAAGAATATCTACTATTAGGGTATAGAAGTACTGTAGTGGCTACTGAACTTTGGATCCAAAAGAAAGCCGATGAGACTAATTTCCTGGTTCACCATATACTTTTTGGTCTCCACACGACCCATAGAAAAATTTAATACTACACCAAAGTCAAATCTTAACTCAGACGCCATGTTTGGATTGACTCAGCTCAAAAACATAGGACGCACGGGGCTTGGCCTCAGGCTAGCTACTATGAGCAGACCATTTTCACAATCGTTTGTAGCATGCAAAGTCAACACTTCCACCAGAACCAAGGAAAACGTTCATGATTTGGAGACATTCTTCAAGTTGATTGGAAGAAAGACTGTGGACCACTTGGGGCTGTTCGAGGGAGACTTGGACAAGTTTTTGGGTACCACCTCCAAGCAGATGAAAAATATGGGCATAGATGTGTCAACCAGGCGATACATGTTAAGATGGAAGCACAAGTTTGTAAATGACTTGGAGCCCTTGAGAGAGCACAAGAGAGGCAAGAAGAAGAACGGAGGAGAGAGAAAGGCCAAGACAGTGTTGGCCAAGAGACAGGCATTGAAGAAGTTGGAGGAGAAAGAGCGGTTCGCCAATGAGGAGTTGGAGGCTGAACAGAAGGGTGAGAGACAATTCTAGTGTATATAGTCAAGGAACGAAGATCAGAACTTTGGGATTTTTTTGTAGTGGAGTTTCAAAGATTAATTATTTTAAAGTTTAAAAACTTTTAGCAGTGAATTTTTCGAAAGCTTTATGTTGGCCCGCAGCGAGGTTTTAAACGTCACAGATAATTTGTTAGATCGTTTGAGCAGTTCTGAGATTCGAAAAATTATTCCATGAATCCTAAGCCTCTGGAAATTATGTTGTTTTGAACGAATTATTGCCGTACTTCATCAATGAAAATATCACTTGTAGATCAGATCGTAGAATTAGAAATTGTACCAGTACAGGCTCATTTCTTCGATCCCATACAAAGAAAAATCAATTCTTTTTTGGAAAACATTGAAAAGTTGAAAACTCACAACTCATTTGCAAGTTACCAGATTATTCTCCAATATTTCCTTATTTCTCCTCCAGTCTTCAATACTCCACACCGCTTGTGCCTCCAATCTCCAGACTGCATACTCCCCAACTAGTCTTCAACGCACTAGACACTCTGGCAATCTCTACTACAATTCATGATGAAGTATTTCTCAATCCTTGCCATTGTCGCATCTTTGTTCGTGTTCTTCAAGTTCACTGCCGCCGCAGACTTGCCTGAGAACCCTCCTTTCACCCACAAGGTCTACTTTGACATTGAGGAGGAAGGCAAATCCATTGGTAGAATCACCATTGGATTGTTTGGCACAGTGGTGCCCAAGACCGTGGAGAACTTCCGTCAATTGGCTATTTCTGAAGACCCCAAGTTTGGTTACAAGGGCTCTATCTTCCACAGAATCATCCCTAAATTCATGCTTCAGGGTGGAGACTACGAGACCGGAAAAGGGTACGGTGGAAAGTCTATCTACGGAGGCAAGTTTGACGACGAGAACTTCACTTTGAAGCACGACAGACCTTACAGATTGTCCATGGCTAATGCTGGAAAGAACACTAATGGTTCGCAGTTTTTCATCACCACCGTGGTGACTTCGTGGTTGAACGGTGGCCACGTTGTTTTCGGTGAAGTTGTTGATGGCTTCGACGTGGTTGACTACATGGAGAATGTCAAGACCAGCTACGGTGACAAGCCTGTCAAGGAGCTCAAAATTGCTGATGCTGGTGAGTTGCCAGTTGAGCAGGTCAACACTAAGGACGAGCTCTAGATGTGTTGATGAGCGTTTCAGTTTGATTGAGTTTCCAGTATTTACTTATTAGTATGTAGATATTAAATCACTCAATAGTTGATAGATAAATGTAATTGAATTAATACTCACTGCGATCCAATTAGGACACTTCACAACATTCAGTTTATAGTGGAGATGTGACCAGTGTACCAGTAAATTGCCATTTCTCATCACATTCTAAAACTAGTTGGACATACCCGATATGAGTTTACTCCCTTTGTATGTGATGTTCCAAGATCATATAAAATGGTTATTCCTCTTAATTATACACTAGAATTTTCATGGATCCACTCGTTTTTTATTATGAAATAGAGCATTATTCCAGTTTCTGTTCTTGGGACAGGTTCAAAAAATGCCAGCTCAACTCTATTGGCACTTATTTAACCGAGTCATTCCAATTACTACCTCGCCCCCACTCGATTCTCAACCTAATTGTCGTCTGTATCTAGGTTCAACTTAAGTCCCAACTGCTCCACGGTACTGCCCTTTCCATAGAGCGGAATATCGTCAAGATATATACTCTTGTCGTTAGTGCTCGAGACTATCACCGACGATAGTACATTGTCGAATGCTGATGCCAGAATCTCACTATTCACATTAGACACATTGCTCATGATAGTCAGATTGGAGTCACCATTATCCACGGTCTGCGCCACAGTGCCCGGATTAGACATTGGCGTGTTGACATAACCTGCAGTGGTGACGTTGTTGTGAAGTGGTCTAGAACTGGCCTGAGTAGCTCCACTGGTAGCAGATGGCTCATCTGCACTGGGATAAGTGTGGCCTCCCTCGCTGATGGAAAACGTACTCATTTTGTTCATCAAGTCTATAGACTTCTTCATCAGAAGTGTAATGGAAAGCATGCGTGCCGACAAAATGTCGTAGATCTTCGGGCTCTGGTACACGTTGGCTCCGATGATGTAGTAATCCTGTTCAGTTAATGTGGAATTTGGGTCTAAGCGACGTTGTTTCCGGATAATCCAGAAGTCAGGCTCACGAACATGGGCTAACACGAACTCAATACCTACCATCTCCGTGAGTTTGCTCTGGAGATAGCGTTGTGGGTGGATATTGGGAGGAATCTGCTGAAACTGGAACTGCATGCGTAGAACCTGGTTGTTGGAAGTTCTATCGTAGAATGGTGATTCTGCAAAGTAGTCGAGGACATTGCCAGTATGGAGCCCGAACTGCTGGATCCATTCGGGTGATTTCCATTGGATTTCGTCCAACGGCTCTGAAGACATGGTGGTTGAGAACAGTGCAGGATGCGGAGTTGGTGAGGACGATAAAATCTAGGAATTGAAGAGTGCAAGGATAGAACAAGTATTTCAAACAATGATAATTGGTATTTTAACAAAGTTTTAAAGTCCTACTCCCATTAATATTTATTCTATAAAACTCATTTTATATCTTAAAATCATTTAGTGCTATCAAATTTACGTGATATTATCAACCTTTCCCACCAAGAGTTTACACTACTTAATACACAGTCTATTATTGGGTTTATGTTCAGTTAATTGATACCTAATACACCAACTTTAACACCCCTTCAATTTATATATGTCTAGTCTCCTCGTTTCTAATAGCTCTAAACTCTCTAATTCTTCTCGTTCACATACTTAGCCAACTCTTCCTTTAACCACGCAGCCTCTTTGGCCATCTCGTCGCTAGTTCTAGGAAACCTTTGGTCATCTGGAGTAGACGTCCATTTCAGCGATTGCTGAAACTTCTCCTTCCTTGCAAAGAAATCTGCGTATTCCGCCGCTAAATCCTTCAGTTCCAATTGCGTGTGGATGCTGTCGTCGTACTTATCGGTCTTATACCTTGGAATCAAGTGAGTATGGAGATGCGGCACAGATTGGCCAGATTCAGGTCCATCTTGAATGGCAATATTGAGAGAATCGGCCTTATAAACCTTGGAAATGAGACCCTGGATGAGTTGCAACGACGTCATATAATCCATTGACTCTTGCGGTGTCAAGTCACCAAAGCGAATGGCTCCAGTTCTTAAAGGCACAACGAGGACATGGCCCGGCACCAATGGCTTAAGATTGACAAGTGCATATGTGTACTTGGACTTGAAGAACACCTGAGAGTCTACTGCAAACTGGTAGAAGAAAATGGCTTCCTTAGACATGGGTGGAAAGCGATAGAATAGGTACTGTATGAGTATAGCATCTGGCCCATCAGAAGATACTGAATCCATGAATACTGAATGGAGGGCCCAAACGGGTACTGGGTCAAATAACATTGTTACAGGACATTGAACATATTTTACTCGTCATCATTCTATAAGACCAGTCTCTTTATATTCTATACTCTATTTACTGGTTAACCTTTCCAAAGTACTCCTTGGACTGAGCAACATCAGGCTTGATGGTCTCAGAACCCTCCTGCCAGTTAGCTGGGCAAACCTCACCGTACTTCTCAGTGAACTGGAAGGCATCAAGCAATCTCAAGGACTCATCCACGGATCTACCGACTGGCAAGTCGTTGATGGTGATCTGTCTCAAAGTACCCTTAGGGTCAATCAAGAAGATACCTCTCAAGGCAATACCCTCCTCCTCAATCAAGACACCGTAGTCTCTAGACAAGCTGTGGTTGGTGTCGGCAATCAATGGGATGTCCACTGGGCCCAAACCACCATCCTTTCTGGCCACGTTAGTCCAGGCCAACAAAGAGTACTCAGAGTCAGTGGAGGCAAACAACACCTGGGCGTCCTTACCAGCGAACTTCTTGACGGCATCGGAGTAGGCAATGATCTCAGTTGGGCAGACAAAGGTGAAAGCCAATGGAATGAAAGCCAACAACACCCACTTACCCTTGTATTGTTCCAAGGAAACCTCCTCGAAAACACCGTCAATGACGGCGGTCTTGGTGAAAGAAGGAGCAGGCTTTTGAATAGTAGCAACCATTATGTATTAAAATTAGTATGTGGAAAATAGGAAGGGGACACCCGGGAAGTAGCCAGCCTTTATATATTTGGTGCGCGCCAAAAAGTTACTAAGCGGAACAATTCTAGATTGTCCGCTTTATTACTCAGTTGGGTATGGGAATCCGGTCACATACAGGTGAGGGCTTGGAGAGACTTAAGGGCTATACAAGGTGGGATGATGCTTGGTGCAGTGTGATTGGCTGAATTTGGGTCCGAAGATCGCATTTAAAACAGAAGAAACTGGTGGGAACATAGTAGCGTTTCTTTTCAAGTTAGTAAGAGCTTGTGACATTTCCATCCTGATCGGGGAGCCTCGGGCCACTTCACACGCGCGCCACACCGTGGAACCGAAGCGACCACCACTGTGGCGCGATCTGATGGGGAGATAAGACCGAGGGGGGAAGGTGCAGGTCCGGCCAGAAGGATTAATAGGGCCACCGTTTGTCATAATTCATTAGGTCTAATTAGTTTATAGGCTAGACATTATTAGATTATTAATTATTTTTGTATAGGTTATTTTGCGATTTTTTTTATGACACTACTATGACAATTTTATGACATTTCTTTGATTTTTTTTTTTTCTTTTAAGAATGAAGCTACTTTGATTACAGTTCATAATCCCCTTCGATGACCTCCATGGTTGATTTTATCTGAGGGTTTCACTCTTGTGCATAAATCTTAATATGGTCTAATTGGATTTCATTCTCATGTATGTGAAAATCATAGATACAGAAAGAAAAGGTAAACTTTATGGATTTCATTGTATTGGTTTTCTTGAATGTCAATTGGCCTAGACCTCTGACAATAAAAATAAGGTTGGATTAATAAATAATATATGTGACACCATATCAATGGACTTGTTCGCGAACTGATTACATCCGGACACTGGAGAGTTCAGACTATAAGCCACATCGCCACAATTATTAGTCAGTTGTATACTTATTGGTCAATACGTGTCATTGTCCTAGTCTCCATCGGACTCCTCCAGGTCGGAGCCCATGGCACTTCCTTCAAACATGGACGTTGCATCGGAATCAGCCTTATCTTCAGCTTCAGAGAAATCAATCAATTTAAAAGGCTCCAACTGGAGCTGAGCGTACTGCGTCACCGTTTCCAGGATCCAATATTTGATCTCTTCATTGCCATCATCCGTATACCAATCGACATCCTCAGAATCTGAAAGGCAGGAGGAGCTGGATTCTTGAAGATCAACTGAACTAATTGATTCACACTCATTAGTCGCGTTATTAATATTGTCCATTCTTTCTTTGTCATTCTCCTCACTTTCAGCCAACTCATAATTGTCTTCCCTCTTATCTACCTCATGATTTTCTTTCTCTTCCCGCAACTCGGTGAGTTTGTCGATGATATGATTGAGCTCATCACAATCCTGTTGCGTGATAGCTCTTCTCCAATTCTCGTAGTATGGCATCAATCTTCCCCTAAATGCCATGAACCGAACAACCCTACGCTGATAAGGGAGAGTCTCGATCACCTCGTTCAACTCGTCTGCCTCATAGTCAGTGATTGGATTTGAGATGGCAAAATAGGGTAATTTCTTTCCTCGAAACTCCGAAAAATGAACAGTCTTTTGCTCTTGCGACAACATACCGTGGCCATAGTGCTTTGGTGTCGTTTAAATACCCTGAAAGGCATACCAGAAAAGACAAAGACTACAAACGTGAATTACACTTCCAACTGAGAATGTGATAGCTACTAGTGACTGTATTTGATTTATCGACGATATACGGTAATACTACCTACTGTTCGAATCTCCAGTCTCATTTTCTTTAAGTGACATTCTGTGGTTCATCAGACACAAGTCATAAAAAACTACTGACCCACTAAATCTTAAGGACATTTCTATCCTAACTAAAATATTTAAGAAAAAAAACCACAATCAATAAAATCCATATGTGCTTCGGCATATCTGTGATTTGTTCCCAAAAATCATCGGCTTCCTTAATCATCTCTGTATTGTCGTCAATCTCTCCCTCTTCATCCCGATGAACTTGAAAAAATATATACAGAGCTGTTCTTTTGCTCAGATCCTTCAACACCGAACACCCGTTGACTCTGCTGAACAACTCATCGAGTTCCTCAGTTTCTTCCACCGTCATGGGCCGATTGATATCGTAATAGGGCATCAAAACGCTTGAATTTCCATGCAATCTGTACTTAATAACGGGAATCATTGCTGGGTAAAAGGAAGGGGTTCCGAGTATTTATATAGTCTACTGGTTGCATGGTATATCTATCTGATCAGCATACTATATCTGGTCCGACATACCGAAAAATGATACTCCACCGGATGATGTGCAATGATGCTCATTGAGAACACGTATTTGGTCTCTTATTAAGACCCTAAAACAGGTTGATCAAGCATGTAGAAGGCATTCATGAAGTTGTTGCAGGAGTTCGAAGTAGTATCCCCTCAGTAATAGATAATGACTTTATCCAGGTCAACTTGTTCAATCATATTACAGGACTTCTAGTGAAATTTCTCCTTATTACGATTCAAAAGAGTTGAGAAAAAAATGATTCACTTTTCTAGTCCTGAATAACTCCATTCTATTCAAATTCACCACCTTATCTTCCTACCACCTTCTTCTCCTTCGCAGCAAAGCAACCAACAATCGAAAGGCCAGAATTTCATAATAAGAATCCAAATCAACTACAGTTTCCAATCGATTATACCCCAAGAAGATCAACCTCATTTCTTACTCAGAAGATTGTTGCAAACAGTACAACAATTATTCCCCATAGCCCCAATACCAAAAAACCCCCACGTGATCTCAATCACCTGCCTCTATACCCAAGTCTTGCCAACACCAAATGCCTCCACTACCATCCCTACTACACAACACAATGGAGAAATTCGGGTTTCACAAAGTGACAAATAACCCGGGCCCGGGAAACCCTGTGATTACCCACAATCAGCCTGTCCGTGAACAGGCGCCAGTTCCACATTTCAAGAAGCAACTTCGCGTCGAAGGCGTGTCCTCTAACCTGGTGGCTCTCTCTAATTTGGTAGGTGTCAATCCCCAGGACTTCCCGGAAATTGCTGAAAAGACGCCTGTTTCCATTGACGGCAGCTTTGTATTTTCCATCACCAAGGACCCTGCGCAAAAGCCAGGAACTATTGGATTATTTGGAGTGATTCGTCAATGGGTGAAAGCTTCCTTGGGTCAACCAGTGGTGGTTGAACCATACAACATTTTTGACAAAAGCTCAGACAACACCCATTACTTGGGTGAGGTGGATCTCATGATCGACTTTAGACAGGCTTCCAAGGCCCACGCGTCGACTTTGGACGAGGAAGATTTGATTAACGTCTTCATTTCCAACTTCGAGAACCAGATCTTGCAGCCCACACAGCCAATTGTCATGGATTACAAGGGTGTAGTGTATTCGATCTACGTGTACGCGTGCCAGGTGATCAACTTGAACCAGTTGGGGCAACCTAATCGTCAGATGTCCCAAGATTTCGAAACCAAAGGAATTTTGATGAAGGGCGGAACACAGATCAACTTCTTCCCTGTGGATGGTTCACCTTTGCAGATCGCAAAGAAGAAGGGTGGACGCTCTTCGGCCATGATCAACAAGCCTAGAGCAAACCCTATCATCAACCCAGACTTCAAATTGGAGAATATGGGAATTGGTGGTTTGGATGCAGAGTTTCAGCAAATTTTCCGTAGAGCATTCGCCTCACGTATCGTGTCGCCGGATTTAGTTGATAAGTTAGGCTTACGTCACGTTAAGGGTCTTTTATTATATGGTCCTCCAGGTACTGGTAAGACGTTGATTGCTCGTCAGATTGGAAAAATGTTGAACGTGAAGGAGCCAAAGATCGTCAATGGTCCGGAAATGCTCTCCAAGTATGTGGGTTCGTCCGAAGAAAACATTAGGAATTTGTTTAAGGAAGCTGAGGCTGAGTACAAGGCTAAAGGAGAAAGCTCGCAGTTGCACATCATCATCTTTGATGAGTTGGACTCGGTGTTCAAGCAGAGAGGTGGCGCAAGAAGCGATGGAACCGGTGTAGGTGACAATGTTGTCAACCAGCTCTTGGCCAAGATGGATGGTGTGGAGCAGTTGAACAACATTTTGATCATTGGTATGACCAACAGATTGGACTTGATCGATAACGCTTTATTGCGTCCTGGTCGTTTCGAGATCCAGATTGAAATCTCCTTGCCAGATGAGAAGGGTCGTAAAGAGATTCTTTACATTCATACAAAGAAGATGAAGGACAATGATCTTTTGAGCGACGACATTGACTTTGACGAGTTGGCTAGTTTGACCAAGAACTTTACAGGAGCAGAACTTGAAGGATTATGTAACTCCGCATCGTCATTTGCCATAAACCAGTATACTAAGGGAGACAATATTGCCAAGGTTGATCAAAACATCGAGAACATGAAATTGACAAGAAACGATTTCTTGTTGGCGCTCAATGAGGTCAAGCCCGCATTTGGTGTCAATGAGGAAGACTTGAACTTGAATTTCCCCTACGGCATCATCGAGTACAACCCTAGAGTGCACTCAGTATTCGAAAAATTGAAGTCGTATGTGGAAGAAGTCAAGAACTCCGACACTGAGAGGCTCATTAGTGTTTTGTTGCATGGTGAACCTGGAGTGGGTAAGACAGCCATCGCCTCCATGCTCGCCTTGAAGTCGGAGTTTCCTTTCATCAAAATGCTTAGTGCAGAGAGCTTGGTGGGCATGTCGGAGGGAATGAAGATTAATGCCATCGACAACATCTTTAGGGATGTTTACAAGTCGCCATTGAATGTTCTTGTTATTGATAAGATCGAGACTTTAATCAATTACGTGCCTATTGGTCCAAGATTTTCCAATGATATTTTGCAGATGCTCATTGTCAATCTCAACAAGAAGCCACCTGGAGGCAGACGTTTGCTCATCATTGGAACTACGTCGCAGTATTCTGTTTTGAAGCACATGAGCTTGGTGGAGAACTTTACTAAGACTATCGAACTTAAGAAGATCAAGAATCTTGATGAGGTCAAGGTTGTATTCGAGGAGTTGGAGTTCATGCTGGGTAAAGAACGTCAAGCCGTCCTTCAACAGTTGGCCACATTCAGTGATGGTGCTGTTGATATCAGTATCAAGAAGTTGATCCAAGTTATGATGAACTGTAAGTATCTCAAGGCGGACGTTGATCTTGCGGTTGAGAACATCATGGAAGCACAAGTGGCATAATCGGCCAGTTGTAACAATGGATGCTATTATTAGGGTGACATTTGGCCATATTGGCCGTATTTTCTGGTTTAGTTGGTTATATGTTCCCGTGCGCGCCATGTCTACATATCCATATCCACATTCCTGGTGCTCAAACCACACCTGCACTAAAGGTAGATCTCTCCACCCTGAAATATCCCAGGAAGGGGGATGAAGGGCGATAAGGAGGAAGACGTGGCATATAAAGAAGACGAAGGCTTAAGGAGGACAGAACGGCGTGGATGTTTACGTGTTGCAGTGCAATATTCGCCCCGCTAGAAATAAAGTACGTTTCCTTTCATCCAGAATACGAGTCGCTTAAGTTCGAGGAAGCTCGCTAAGGATCGATGCAAGATTTGCGCGGCGTGCTTAAGCACACAACACCCCGTAGGAATACGGGGCACGAGGGGAATAGATAGCCACCGAATTAATTCCCTCAAAATTTATATAAGTGACAACAGCCTTTAGATTTCAGTTATTCTCAAACCACTTTTTTTTCTTTTCTTCCATCTTGATTGCCAACATGGTCGAAGGTTGCAAAATGAAAGCAAACACAATGATGTGCCCTTCTGAACTTTTAGCGCTAGCTTATCCTAGAATTAACCCCAAAAATGTTTGTTCAACTCCTCGGAGTACGCCATCCACGTCTCCATGGAATTATTCCTCTTTAACAATTGTGCCTAGTCAGATATCTAGTCAGAAACAGACTCAGCATACTTCGCCAGAGCTTATAGTGATTTCAGATGATGAGTCGGAGAAGCATAGTATTTCTGTTGATTATGTAGTATTATCAGAGAGTGATTCGGATCTAACTAGTGATCTGGTTCAGGTCATCGGTGATAGGGCTGATACGGAAGTCTATGACATAGAAACAACTGGAATGGAATCATTTGACGATGGTTATGATGGTCTAAGTGAATGTGTCGTTAATGAAAGTGCAAGTCTAGAAGGAGACACACGGACAAAATTCGATACAGAGCTCATCAAAGGGTTGACAACTGGTGGGTGTTTGACTGACGGGAACAAAACACAGGAAATTAGTGTAGGAGAGAGCTTTGGCAATAGGACAGATAGCACAGATAGAACAGAGGACTTGGAAAACACCACTGACAGTAATACGTCAGAATTCCTCCCTATTTTTCATATGCTACAATCAATCCTCAGTCCTCAAATTGCTCCTGACTATACAAATTTTGAAGAATATATACAACAGTACCCATACGAGCTGGCCGCCAAACATCGTACTCGTCCAGTGTTCCCGTTTCGCAAGGATCCGAGACTTGTATTCAAGTCAAGCACTCGGACTAGCTTTGGACGACCAACCAAGAAATATCAAACTAGTGAAGAGCAGCACCTCGTTACTTTGAGACTTGTGGAGAACAAGGAGTATGCCGAAATTATTGTTCTAAGCGGGCCCGATAAGGAATTCAAGCTCCCTGTTTTTTCGACCCTCAAGCCATTGCGCAAATTGGTTGAAATTCCAGAATACCAGTCAACGCATAAACTAACAGATAATGATATTGAGGTCATGGAAAACTCCGCAGTGACTATCAAGCGATACGACTGCAGAATCACGCTTGCTCAGATGGCCATCGTATTGGGGTTGCAAGACTATAGGGTTTCTTTGATGAAGTACATTGATGAAGCCATATTTCAGATGCTCGACCAATTATGTGGATTCCGAGTGGGGGTTCAGAAATGGAGCCGAGGCACTCCACTGAAAGAGCGGAAAGATATGATCATCAAGGTGACAAGGTTTCTGAGGGTCTATTTTCCCATGCTTACGCCCGAATTGGTGGAGCTTATAATCAAGCGAGGATTTTATTGTCGAATGCAACAGCATTTGAAGAGAAAGAGGCTTGGAAAATCGTCAAAATATAATCAGGGGATATGAGAATAAATAATGAAAAAGGTGTAAAAACAAAAAAATATGAGTGGTACGGGAATCGAACCCATGTCTCCTGCTTGGAAGGCAGAAATGCTAACCATTACACCAACCACCCGGTTGTTGTAAGAAACTGATTTTTAGATTATATGAAGAAAACTTTTCATGATATCTGGAAATTTAGAAAATTCTTGGTTTTACAGGATAAACAACTTTATTTAATAACGAAAATTAAGTTCTGTAAACAAAATATAAGTTGTGTGTATGGTTATTGTGCGAAACTGAGTGCTTAACTTCAGTGCCTGTAAATACTATAGAAAAGAATACAAAGAGGTGCGGGCAAACTATGAGTAATACAAATTTTGATCAAGGTAGATGATACTTCTAGTTGGATGTCGATGAATGTGAGTATGAAATTTGTGTCTGAGAGGTTTAATTGTGAACGGCTGGGTAGCCTTATTTCTGAACGATAGTGCAGAATAATGGATGATTCTGGTCGGAGAAAATAGAAGAATAGCGATTACAAGAGATTCTTAAAAGAAGATCCCATTCAATGTTATACATTCTTTCTTGATGATAGGCGGCCGGAATCTGAACTTGAGGAGATAGTCTGGACATGATGGTACCCAGTGTGTCAAATACCACCTTGAACTAGTATACTCTACACTTATTAGAGTTTACTTTCCAATCCTTCAATTAGGATGTAAATAAAAATTAAAGAAAAAATACTGTGAGTCACATGTCATAAAACTAACCCAAACAAGAATCTTATCAACATTTTCATGAATACCAAGAATACAAATTTGCAAATAAAACAAAACAAAAAATAAATAGATGTAAATTAGGAATTTCAACCTTTCACGAACCTTCTACCAGTTATTTATCTGTACCTACATACGCTAATCTTCCTGTCCCAAATTACGCTCAAAGTTACTCCTAATCCGAGCACCTTATCGCACTGCAGAAACCCCCACTAAAGAGCCACAGTGCCACACTAAGCCAATAAGCTATGGCGGACATGGAATGAGTATTATTGTGGAAACAAACTCAATTTAAGGTGGGTCTGATGCCGTGGCTTTTTGTCGTTCTCAACCTGTGCCACGTTATCTCGCTCGGTTTTGTCCCCCATTTGTTCCGTCACCTCTATATAAGTATCAGTATCTGACTAAGCGTTCACCTATCAATTCTTTTTTGAAATAATGACCCAATCGTCCGTGCAACCAGTAGAGCTCAGTGGCACCAAACTCACCACCAAATCGGGAAACGAGGTCCGTCTTGGTACGGGAACTGGTACCAAATGGCAAAAGATTAAGAAGGGCAGACCAGAATCTGAGAAGGGCGAGTTGGTGCAAGAATTGGTGGATTACTTGAAGGAATCCGTAGCCAACGGCTTCAGACACATTGACACTGCCGAAATTTATACCACCCACCCAGAAGTGGCTCAGGCTCTCGCTGAGGTGGATGTTCCAAGAGAGGACTTATTTATCACCACCAAATACAATCCAGGTGTGGCCTCGTACCCATCTCCTCACAAGTCTGGAAAGGAGTCCGTGGATGCAGCATTGAAGGAGCTCGGTGTGGACTACATTGACTTGTTTTTAATCCACTTTCCATTGTTCAATCCAGAGTACTCGCATGGTCAGACTTTGGAGAAGGTTTGGAGTGATTTGGTGGATGCCAAGAAGGCTGGTAAGGTGCGTTACATTGGAGCTTCTAATTTCGATGTTAAGAACTTGGAGATTGTTTTCAAGGTTGCTGGTGACCCTGAATACTATCCTGTGGTGAACCAGATTGAGTTTCACCCATACTTGCAAAACCAGAGTCGTGGAATCATCGACTTCAGCAAGAAACACAACATCTTGATTGAAGCATACGGTCCATTGTCTCCGCTTTTCAGAATCGAAAAGGATGGCAAGACGGTGGAGGATCATCCATTGGTGACGGTTTTGCCAAAGTTGGCTGAGAAGTATGGTAAGACTGACTCCCAGATCTTGTTGCGTTATACATTGCAGAAGGGACATTTGCCAATAACAACTTCGTCGAAGCCAGAGAGACAAAGGGAGGCGTTGGCAGTGTACAATTTCAAGTTGGATGATGAGGATGTCAAGTTGATTGATGAAGAGGGAGCCAGCTTTGACTTCCGCGGTTTTTTCATTGGATTCTTTGATTAGGCAGTAAAGAAGAATATAAGAATAGAATGATAGAAGAAAAGTGAAAAGAGAATATTGAAGATTTCTCTTGGACATAGATAGTAGAATTTCCTTACTCAATCGCACTACTAAACCTACTCCACATTTCGCAACCTTCACACTGTGCATCTACTTTTCTTATCTCAAAATGTGTGGAAGATATGCCTTGGGACATGTATGTAATCGCCATTTTCTCCGGCAATTCCAATTCTAACAACAGCCTATCGAGGATATGCCTAAACGACTCAACGAAGCGGTACTAAACCCAGACGAACCAGACTCGTCGCTCACAGAGTCTGACCCAAGCAACTTCGACACTACCACCTCCATCAACGGTAAGGAGAACACAGTGCACGTGTTTGTCAACACATTGCACTACTATCCCTCGTATAACATTCCTCCTACAAGCGGTGGTGTGATCATTTATTTGAAAAAGGACTCGCTAGCAGACTTTGAGTATGTGATCGAACCTCTGAAGTTCGGAATGCTTCCAGTGTGGATGAAGCCACACGATCCTCAGGCTGTGAAGCGAGGAACGGGTTACGGCCCACAGTATTCGAGAGAAGTGCAACAGAACCAGGCTAAGTACTTCAACTGTAGAAAAGAGACCATCTCGCAACCTAAAACGATGTGGAACTCAGCAAAGAACACTCGATGTGTAGTGCCAGCACAAGGATACTTTGAATGGAAAACAGACAAGAAGGATAAAACACCGTACTTTGTACATCTGAAGTCCAGTCCCCTTATGTTCTTTGCAGGTCTATACTCACACAATTACCATTATAATGACACTGAGATGGTGCCTGAAGACCTCGAGTATTTCTCGTCGTTTGCGATCTTGACTGGCCCAGGAAAAGGAAAGGGTTCCAACGATCTTCTGTGGCTTCACTCCAGAAAACCCATTGTGTTGCAGCCAAACAGTCCGGAGTGGTTTGACTGGTTGGATCCCAACAGAGAATTCGACAATAGACTCTTGGAAAGTGCGTTGAACACCGACACTAATCCGGGTTATGATGACGTCGGCAGCTATGTAGTGGCCAAATCGATTGGAAACACCCAAAATAAGGGGCCGGAGGTACTTAAGGAGGAAAAGGTAAAGCAGAAGTCGATTGGCCTGTTCTTTCTGCTGCCTAAGAAAGTGAAGGAAGAGGTGAAGCCTGAGAAGCATGAGGATAGAGACATTAAAAAAGAGGTTGTGGAGGGCAGACAAATAAAGAAAGAGGAAGAGACGAACGATGAAGGTGAATTGAAAAATCTGAAAGACCAAAAAATCAAGCAGGATCATGAGTGGCCTCGCAAGAGAAAGGCAGAGCCTGAGTCCAAAGTCAACGGGCCTGAGTCTATTGCGAAAAGAGTGAGACAGGAACATCAAGGCTCGGAGTACACTATGGGATACCGAAGAAACGAAAGTGAGGACGATAATGATTCTGAGGACGATTAGGGCCAAAAACAAGGGGAAAAAATCATATCTTCTTTGGTCATTTTCCTTTCCACTCCCATTTGCGTTCTCCATATCTTTCCTCATTCTCACCAAACCTGTGTGTCGCACTCAGAAATTTTTGCTCGAACCTGCTCACCTCCAACTACTCACCTTCAAACCAGCCATGTTGACCCGCCAAGCCACCAGGATCTCAAGCATACGAGCCGTCGGTGCTGGATCTGTACGTTACAATTCCACGGATCAACCCCTTTACTTAAATCCTCACAAGTGGGCTGGACTCCCAGCAGACAGGGTGTTTGAGTTGCACGAGTTGAGAAAGACAGCCTTGGGAGAGAAATACACGCCTAACGATGCCGAGAGAAATGCCATCTTGGCCACCTTCGAGTCTTTGAAGGTGCCCAAGCCAACTTTGGCCTACGGTTACGAGATTGATAACTTCAAGGAAAGAGTCATGAACAACACTCCTTCCAAATTGAGAGGCCTCCCTCCCAAGTTGAGTAACGTTAGAGTGTTTGACAAAGGTACTACACCACACGAGCAGAGAAAAATCGATCAGATAAACCGTGTCAGTGCCTACGAAATGCCATTGTTGGCCAAGTTCCGTCAAGAGTACAAGCCAGAGTCCTCAGCTGAGTCTCCCATCCAGTTGACGTTCAACACCGACTTTTCTGATCAGCAGAATGCTCACAACAGAAAGGTATCCCTCTCTGTCAAGCTCGACGACTTGAATCTTAACGATAAACAGGCCAAGAAATTCAAGTTATTGGCTGGTAACAAGTTCAATCACAACAAGCAGACTCTCGGCTTTTCTACGGACAGATATGCTGACTCTACTCAAAATGCTCGCTGGTTGGTAGAGACCCTCGACAAGTTGTTGAAAGAGTCTAAAGATCTCACAAAGAACACTTTCGAAGAGGTTCCTGTTGACATCCGTCACTCTAAGCCTTTGAAGGCTGCGCCAGTATTCCCAGAGGAATGGAAGAGACCAGAGGATGCTCCTGTGAAGAAGCATAGAGTGGTGAGAAGATTGGTGGATGCTGTCAAAGAACAGAAAGACCAGGCATACATCAAGAAGCTCTCTCCATGAGCTTTGTCAAATTTCATCGAAAATTTCTTCTTGAAGGACGGATGTAAGCACAAAGCTATTTATAGCCAAACTTGTACATATAGCAAATTACTTGTAGTATAATAATTGCGGGGATATTGCCATTTGGTAACGGTAGTATGGTTACCTGTAGACCCGTGCATCCCGATATAGAAGTTGATATTTTCGTTTCTTGACTACTGATTCAGATAGTTCATACTAAACAGTTACCACGAGAAGGTCAATTCATCTATTTGATCAAGCATCCGGTATTTTCCTTTTTTTTTTTTTTCCTTTGTTTTCCATTCGAAGCTTCCATTCGCGTACTTTCATTTTATCAGAAGCAGAACTCTTGCAATCTACATATCAACACCATGGCAAGACTCTTAGCCACGACCACTTTGGATGATATAATTGATGAATTAAGACTCAAATACGACTCTTCCGTTGGATTATTGGATGGAAATGCCATTCGAGAAATTCCAAGTCTCAACACCTTGCAAAATTTGACCAAACTATTGACCAAGTTATCTAGAAACTTGGATGAAATCGAACAGGGCGACAAGGAGCTTCTAGTGCAGGTAGATAAATACTTGGAGCCTCTTGAAGATAAACAAGACGAAGATAAGGAAATTATTGATGGAGATGAAGAACAGAGCGAATCTGGAACGAAGAGAGATCTGGAGGGTGCAGATTTGGAGGAGGAAAGCATTCCTCTTGCTAAGAGAAGAAAACAATCTTCCAAAGCAGACCCGGAGGATCCCGAGGACCTTGAAGATGTGGAGTTGGCTCAGGCGCCCAATGAAAACAACGAAGATGATGATGTGGCCAACGAGGCAGAAGAAGGTGGTGATACAAATATGACTGAAAGTGTTACGGCTGAAACTGACGACACACTGAAAGTGAATTCGAAAGATGACCCTGTTCCACCTGTTCAGTCTGGTTCTTTCACCCAGGATAACGATACGCGGTTGAAGAATCCAAAATCGGAATTCGTTGCATCACAGACACTTTCGGCCAGTGCTATTGCAGAACTTGGGCTCTTCTCCGAAGACAACAACGGTTTAGAAACGCAAGGCAAAGATTATCTTAAAAGAAAGTATGGTGTTGCATCATATCCAGAAAATGATCTCAAAGACTTGCTACCGGGAGAAATTCCAGATGTTGATTTCTCGAAGACCAAGGCTCCATCTAATCAGGTGCAATTCACCACCTACCAGTCATACATTGAGTCGTTTTTTAGGCCGTTCTCGAATGAGGACATAAACTTTGCTAATGAAAAGTTCGTCATTCCTCCAGAGTTGGAACACCTGTCATATGATCCATTGGTGAGTCCCTATCTCATACCGAAGTTGGGAGTATTCTACGCTGATGTTTGGGCCGAGGAAGATGCGGCATTGAGATCCAAGTTGTCTTCTCCAGGCGTTCAGAAGCCTCCTCTTGAGTCGTATAAGCCCAAAGGTGATGGCGAAGGCTTAGTGGACGAGAAGATGCTCACCGAAGATGTATCTTGTGGACCATTATCGAACAGATTATTGTCTGCTATTCTCAGTGTCCATGAGGCAAACAGAACCGATGATATGGACAAGGAGAATGGTGTTGGGGAGTCAGACATCAAGAAAGAGGACTCAATTATGGACGATAATTTATTTTCAGACGATGTGGCTACCCAACTAGATTCCGGTGATGCATACAAAGTTACTTCTGACGTGAATGATTTCTACTCCATGGAAGAGAGACTCAAGAGAGAATTGAAGTACATTGGAATCTTCATGAATCTACCTTCGATGGATGATGACAAGCCCAAACGGCCAGGAAATATTATAGATTCAGATGATTGGATTATAGAAAAGGAGGATGACGAGATTTGTTCTGAGATTCGTGCCTTGCAAGAGGAACTCAAAGGGTCCGTTATCCGGAACAGGCAGAGGAAGAAATACCTCATTCCGATCTTAGAAGATCAATTGGCATACCAGGAGTATTGTACTATCTTGGACGACTTGGATAAGCAGGTCGACCAGGCATATATCAAGAGACTTAAAGCGAAGAGCAAAAAGAAGAAGACTCAAGAAGTCACCAATACTGCGCAGCAGCAAGCTGCCAATAGTGGCTTACGGGCACTTTTGGATAAGAGGAGGCGGTGGATTGATAGTATTGGTAAACTCTTTCCTCCGGCAGAGACCATGAAAAGGATTCCACGCGATTCCATCTTCAAAAACGAGGTGCAATCAGATGATGAAGAGGGCGATGCTGTTGTTGATGTTGTCAACGAAGAGACTGCGTAAGTATTTACATGCATTTTCTATGTATAATATAGTTTCCATCCCAATCTACCATGACATGCCCTTCACCAAATCCTTGTATGCTGGAATTGTCTTACAGTTTCCCAACGCACAAATGGCGATTGGCTTATCCTTGAGTCTGTAGTTTGCCCAGTTGATCACATCTTGTCTGGTTATACTCTCCACTCTTTGGAAAACATCCTCCGGAGAAAGACGGTAGCCAGTGTTGACCAATTGCCTACCAATATCCTCTGCAATGGCAGTGGAGTCGTCTAGTGCCAAAACCAACGAAGCCTTAAGTTGGGCTTTGGATCTTTCAACTTCTTCCTCGGTGATATTTCCAGACTTTAATCTGGCCCACTCCTTCATCACAGCATTGACAAAGAGTGACATATTCGTGTCACTATCAGCAGTGAAATACACACCCATCAAGCCAGTATCAGCATACGACGTAGTGTATGCCATGTAAGAGTTTGCAATTGGCTGGTTGCCTGGGCCACCCATGGCTGCTGTAACGGTCAAAGGAGATGGAGAATCTGAACCGATACCGATGGATCTGTCCCAGGATCCAATTATTCCGTTTGCAACTGAGGAGGTGAAAAAGTCTGGTGCTGACCAGCTGACTCCTTCTACGGCCATGGCCACATGAGTAATTGGTAAGGAGTCATCCTGGATACGTCTTTCTGAACCATAGAAAATAGGCATATCGTCGCCGTGCTGCTTGAAAGGAACAGGGCTGGCAGTGATATGGCCAAAATATTTTTCTGCGTTCTTGACCAACTCGTCGTGGTTGACACATCCCACTCCAATAAGAGCCATTCTGTCTCCCTTATAGTTAGTCTTGATGTAATTGACCAAGTCGTCTCTGTCGATGGTTCTGATCTTCTCTCTGGGTCCTAAAATGGTTCTTCCCAAGTCCTGGCCCTTGAAGGTAATCTCGTGGAGGTGGTCAAACACAACCTCATCAAACATCTTGTCCACCTCATCACTCTCTTGCAAGATGACGGCTCTTTCTTTCTCGATGGCCGAGGGTTCGAGCTTAGATTTGGTCAACAAGTCACTCAAGATATCCACGTTCTGCTCCAAGTCGTGTGCCAAGCACTTGGTGTAGTAGACAGTATTCTCTCTGGAGGTGTAGGCATTGATCTGGGAGCCCAAATCCTCAATCTCAAGCTCTAGACTGTACTGGCTTCTCTTGGAAGTCCCTTTGAAAGCCAAATGCTCCAAAAAGTGAGCAGTGCCGCTGCTTGCTGGGTTGTCGGCTCTAGAGCCAGCGTTAATCCACATTCCAACTGTGGCAGTTTTGGTTCCGGGCATGAACTCACTGGCCACCGTCAATCCGTTTGGAAGAATGGTTGTTTTGTAGGCTGGAGCAGCCGCAGAAGAGGATGCCAACCATCTTTTGGCAACAGACTGGAGCTTCAGAATCTTTGCTGATCTCAACATGGTGTAGGAAATGTAGATGAGTGGGTTCGAGTTGACATCTAATGATGAAGTGTGGTGTACGGGTGCCTTGCATTGTTAATAAGCAGAAGAGTCTAGAGATAAAAGGGAAGATAGAGAAGTCCATAGAACAAAAGAAAGAAAAAAAAAAAAAAAAAGATTTGTCCTAATTACATTATATTTATTTTTTTTTTTTTATTTTTTTTTTTTTTTTTTTTTTTTTTTTTTTTTTTTTTTTTTT
>Ga0160505_100198_pt1 | contig 43586 bp, 21 predicted proteins | sample DIDeMG_FD_108225 | JGI IMG/M metagenome (GOLD analysis project Ga0160505, IMG submission 108225) | Enriched chicken feces microbial communities from UW Madison campus, WI, USA - DID2874_E49_Stillage MG | ecosystem: Host-associated > Birds > Digestive system > Large intestine > Fecal ... | reverse complement strand
TTTATTAATTTTTAATTTAGAATTTAAAAATAATCATAACTACTTTAAAAAGCTCGTTTGCTTTTTTTTTTTTTTGAATTGCCTATATCCTTTACATTAATCATCCTTGTTTCGTCTGTCGCAGCCCTGGGATCTCTCCAGTATTCATATGAGTCATTATGTGAAGGTACACAATAAGTAATCACACCAAAAGTAGAAAGAAGGAAAATATTAATAAAAAATATAATATGAGTTTCTACTATCTACCCAGTGACTATACTGCATCATCCTCAAATTAATAGCTGAAGTCTCATCCGTCTATATTGACAAGTCACGTGATCAAATCCAAAAATTTACTCTTCTCACAGATCATCACTACCCTAAAGTTCTCCAATCATCATGAAAGAGGTGGTTGTCGACGTGGCCCCAAAGTGCATTAAGGGCCTAGAGTTCAGCGCCCTCTCGGCAAGCGACATCGTCGCCCAGTCCGAGGTCGAGGTCACCACTCGAGACTTGTATGACTTGGAGAAAGGTAGAGCTGTGAGGGAAGGTGGTGCTTTAGATACCAAAATGGGTACCTCTTCCAATGCTGTGGAGTGCTCCACCTGTCACGGCACATTGGCTACATGTCACGGTCACTTTGGCCATGTGCGTTTGGCGTTGCCTGTATTTCATGTGGGTTACTTCAAGGCAATTATTCTGGTTCTCCAGTGCATCTGTAAGAACTGTGGTGCTCTCTTGTTAGATGAGCAGACCAAGAGAGGTTTCTTGGCAGAATTAAGAAGACCAAACATTGACAACTTGCGCCGCATGAAGATCTTAAAGAAAGTTGTGGAGCAATGTAAGAAACAGAGAAGGTGTCTCAAATGTAATCACTTGAACGGTGTGGTCAAAAAGGCGGCTAGTGGTGCTGGCCCTGCAGCTTTGAAGATTGTTCATGACACATTTCGTTTCGTGGGAAAGAAGCCCACACCTGAGAAGGAGTACTGGGAAAAAGAGTTCGATGAGGTCTTCTCAAGAAACCCAGAGCTCGAAAAGTTCGCCAAGCGTGTTCACGAGGACTTGAATCCACTTAGGGTTTTGAACTTGTTTCGCCAAATCTCACCGCTTGACTGTGAGTTGTTCGGTATTGATGCCGCAAGAGGGGGAAGACCTGAAATGTACATTTGGAGATATTTACCAGCACCCCCTGTTTGTATTCGTCCATCCGTGATGATGGATAGTCAGTCCAATGAAGATGACTTGACTGTGAAATTGACGGAAATCGTTTGGACGTCCTCACTTATCAAGGCAGGTATCGAGAAGGGTATTTCCGTCAATAACATGATGGAACAATGGGATTACCTCCAGTTATCTGTGGCCATGTATATCAACTCCGATTCTGCCAACCCAGCGCTTCTTCCGGGAGGTATGGGCTCTGGTGGAGGTTCTAAGAGCAGTAAGCCAATTCGAGGTTTCTGCCAAAGATTGAAGGGTAAACAGGGTCGATTCAGAGGTAATTTATCCGGTAAGAGAGTGGATTTCTCCGGAAGAACTGTCATTTCCCCTGATCCTAACTTAAAAATTGATGAAGTGGCGGTGCCTGACCGTGTTGCCAAGATCTTGACCTACCCAGAAAAGTGTACTCGTTATAATCGTCAGAAACTTCAGAGATTGATTTTAAATGGTCCTGATCAGCATCCAGGTGCGAACTACGTGGTCAAACAAAACGAAGTTGGAAAGAGAAACTTGCGTTTTGCTGATAAAGAGAAAATGGCTAAGTCATTGCGCATTGGTGATGTGGTTGAGAGACACATTGAGGATGGTGATGTTGTTCTTTTCAACAGACAACCTTCGTTGCACAGATTGTCTATCTTATCGCACTATGCCAAGATCAGACCTTGGAGAACCTTCAGACTTAATGAGTGTGTTTGTACTCCTTACAACGCTGATTTCGACGGTGACGAAATGAACTTGCATGTTCCTCAGACAGAGGAAGCAAGAGCAGAGGCCATAAACTTGATGGGTGTGAAAAATAATTTGTTGACTCCCAAATCTGGTGAGCCAATCATTGCTGCCACCCAGGATTTCATCACTGGCTCCTACTTGATTTCCCACAAAGACAGTTTCTTTGACCGTGCTTCTTTGGTCCAGTTGTTGTGTATGATGTCAGATGCGGATTTGCAATTTGAAATTCCTCCTCCTGCTATTTTCAGGCCAGTTATGTTGTGGACCGGTAAGCAAGTGTTTTCGTTGCTCATAAAGCCAAACAAGAAATCGAAGGTAGTCATTAACGTTGACGCTAAAAACAAGACCTTTACTCCCCCAGCGAAGGGCTTGCCTAATGAGATGTCGCCTAACGACGGATTTGTGATCATTCGTGGTTCTCAAATTTTGAGTGGAGTGATGGATAAATCAACATTAGGTGATGGTAAGAAACATTCTGTCTTTTATACTATTCTCCGAGACTATGGACCCGATGAGGCAGCTACTGCCATGAACAGAATGGCAAAGCTTTGTGCTAGATTTTTGGGTAACCGAGGCTTTTCTATTGGTATTAATGATGTCACCCCTGGTGCCGATTTGAAGAATAAAAAGGAAATGATGGTTGAGGCGGCATACGCAAAGTGTGACGAATTGATTGACTTGTACAACAGAGGAAGGTTGGAAACTCAACCAGGTTGTAACGAGGAACAGACTTTGGAAGCCAAAATTGGTGGTTTGCTTTCGAAAGTCAGAGAAGAAGTTGGTGATGTGTGTATTAATGAGTTAGATAACCTTAATGCTCCATTGATCATGGCCACCTGTGGTTCCAAAGGTTCCACCTTGAACGTGTCGCAGATGGTGGCAGTTGTCGGACAGCAAATTATCTCGGGTAATCGTGTCCCCGATGGATTTCAAGACAGATCTTTGCCACACTTCACAAAGAATTCCAAGACACCACAGTCGAAGGGTTTCGTCAGAAATTCTTTCTATAGTGGTTTGACTCCCCCAGAATTCTTGTTCCACGCTATTTCGGGAAGAGAAGGTTTGGTTGATACTGCTGTGAAGACTGCAGAAACCGGTTACATGTCTAGACGTCTTATGAAGTCCCTTGAAGATTTGTCGTCGCTGTACGATAATACTGTTAGAAACTCTTCCAATGGTATTGTCCAGTTCACTTACGGAGGAGATGGGTTGGACCCATTGGATATGGAGGGAGATGCCAAACCTGTTAACTTTGACCGTCAATGGGATCATGCATTTAACATCACATTCAACATCAAGGATAGAGGTTTGTATCCATATCAGATTATGGACGTTGTGGAATCGGTTTTGCAGCCTCTTGAAGAGAAGCTAATCAGATATGACAACTTGGGCAACGTTATTGAGGGTGAAATGGGAGACAGAATCGAATTTATTGACCAGAAGGATGCCGAAAGAGCATTTTACAAGTCGATTCGCGACTATGTTGGTAAGAAAGCAACACAACTTGCAAACTACAGAAACAATAGGAACCTTCGACCTTATCTCACTAAGATTGAAGAGGACGATGGGATGGTTCTTGAAGAGGACGAGTTGAGCGAAAATGCTGTCAACCAATTATTGAAAATCTCCAGGAAGTCCGTTCACAAATTCTTGGAGCAGTGTCTCTACAAGTATTTGAGAGCCAAGGTCGAGCCAGGAACTGCTGTCGGAGCTATTGGTGCTCATTCCATCGGTGAACCAGGTACCCAGATGACCTTGAAGACTTTCCACTTTGCTGGTGTTGCTTCTATGAATGTCACGTTGGGTGTTCCTCGTATCAAGGAAATCATTAATGCTGCGAAGGTCATTTCCACCCCTATCATCAACTCTGTATTGGTCAATGATGAAGATGAGCTTGCTGCACGTGTGGTGAAGGGAAGAATTGAAAAGACAATGTTGAAGGATGTTGCATACTTCATTGAGGATGTGTATAAGAACGACATGGCTTACTTGTCTATCAAGATCGATTTAAGGACCATTGAGAGATTGCAGTTGGAGTTGACTTTGGACAACATCCGCCAGGCCATTGCTAACGCACCTAAGTTGAAGATTTTAAACAATGAAGTATCTGTTTATGGCAGAGACCGTGTCAATGTTTTGGTGACTTTGAGGGAAACAAAATCAGAGAGTTTGGCTCGTACTGCTGCTTCAGACTATAAACTGAGTGATACTAACAACGCTTTGTTCTTTAGAATGCAACACTTGAAGCGGTCATTGCCTGATGTCGTGATCAAGGGTCTTCCAAACATTTCAAGAGCAGTTATTAACATCAGAGATGACAACAAGAAGGAATTATTGGTAGAAGGATACGGATTAAAGGAAGTCATGAGCACTGATGGTGTGGTGGGCACTAAGACCAGCACTAACCACATTCTCGAAGTGTACCAGGTGTTGGGTATTGAAGCCGCTAGATCATCGATCATTGGAGAAATTGACTACACCATGAGTAAGCACGGAATGAGTGTGGATCCTCGTCATATCCAGCTATTGGGAGACGTGATGACTTATAAGGGAGAAGTACTTGGAATCACCAGATTTGGTTTAAGTAAAATGAGAGATTCGGTGTTGCAGCTTGCATCGTTCGAAAAGACGACCGACCACTTGTTCGACGCCGCATTTTTCATGAAGAACGATAAGATAGAGGGAGTTTCGGAGTGTATCATTTTGGGACAGACCATGAGCATTGGTACCGGAACAATCAAGATGGTGAAGACTTCTGAATATGAACAGAAAAATTTGGAGCCAAAACCCACATTATTTGAGAATTTGTGTGAGGTGGGCGCTTGAATATTGTAATAATAGATTCATTGGTAGTGTCGCACACAGTACATCAACATCCTCAGAGGTAGTATCCACAATCTACAAAATCGTTTATCATCATGTCTGACTCTTCCTACGGATATGTTCACTTTAGCAACGACAACCAGGCCCAGTATATAGATGAGTGGAAGGATTATTACATACTGTATGATGATATCGATACCACAACTCTAATGGAGGCCACAGCCAATGTATTCCCTCAATTTCTATTTGAAGAAGATGAAGATGGTGCCATACCCCTCAACTCGTCAACCTTTGGTGCCAGATTGTACAAGAATAAGAACTCGCTCAAGCTGAAGGCTTGGAGTGATCTCAACGTCGATAGCTTGAGAATCTCACCACTTACTAAGAGGTTACCTGATGGTACCATTTTAAACTCACTACATTTCGATCAAGTTGACGATGCCGATGTCAGCATTGGAGATTTTCTTTCCAATGGATATAATACCGAGTTGACAAAACTAAATCCTGATGTTTCAGAAGTGTCGCTCACTCATGATGATATTTGGCTCAATACCTCGTCTGACTTTCCCACTCATCATACATTCAGCAACATAAAGCTACGTTCTAATAGCACCACTCAAGTCAACCAGCTGAACCCGGCGATAATACAAACTCCCAGAGTTGGAAGAACTCGCCAACCCTCTCAGGATAAGTTCCAGACTCCGATTACTCGAATTGTGAGATAGAATACAAAATAATGTCATTCAAACTCCATCGCATCCCTTATATCATTAATAATACATATCAGCAGTGCTCACTCTGCTAGTAAAGTAATTTTATCCCTGTCTATTTCTCCCCTGAGATGTTGCATCTTGGCACGCCGGTCTTCCGCCTTCTCGAGACGATTTTTGAGACGCACCATACTCAACACAAACGTCGCCAACACTTTGAAGGTGATTTTCTCTCCTCCTTGCTTGCGTTTCATTTCGGCATAATCAGGGTAGATTCCACATTGTGTGAGCTTCACAATGTCGTTCTTGATCATCTGGTTAGAGTTCTTGATGGACGACATCACAAAACTGTTCATCACTGCCAAGTCATTGGCCCGCATATTCAAATCAAAGAGCTTCGCCTTATAGTAGTGAAGCTCGTTTCTCAAGAGTCGGGTTTCGGCAGATGATCTATTATCACCTTTCGCCAGCGACGCAAACTTGGCAGACGTCAACTTGGAATTTAGCTGATCAATCTGACCTTGAAGTTGAACGTTGGCCCTTCTCAAACGCAAGATTTCGTCGGAGTTTTTGTTTAAATTTTTTGACTCCATCATGGTCATGTCATTAAGTTTGCTGGCAAGCTTAGTGCAATGTTTAGAAGCTCTGCTGAGTTCCTGGTTCAAGTTTCTCGATCTCATTTCAAGTCTATTCTTATCCGATCTGAGAATCTTAGTATCCAATTCCAAAGCGTCAACTGTTTCCTGGAGCTGCAGTTTGTCAGCCTGAGCTTGCACAAGCTTCGCTTGAAGATCCAGAAGCTTAGTTCGGTATTCGCTCAGCAATTGATCAGACTCTGACTTGTTGAATGTTTGTGCAAGTGTTAGCTTATCAGAAAGTTCTTTATTCAGACGACGAACTTCTTCTAATTGACTCTCAAGCAAGGCAACCATTGATGATGAAGAGTTGTTGGAGACTGAATCATATCTTTCCCGCTCCATGAAAACATCAAGTTTGGTTTGGTAGTACCTGATTTGGTCTTCTAAGTCTCTTTGCAACTTGTCGTTCTCATTCTGAAGGGTGCGTAAGCGGAACTCAAAATCAGATTTGATCTTGTAAATTTCAGACTTATTTGAATCTTCCGTGAAAGCATTAGACCTGTAGTCTCTATTGAGGTCTCTAATTCTGGACTCCAATGCTTCAACGAGAGAGTCCTTATCCTTTATCATATTCTCAAGTTTAGAGTACTTTCTTCTTTGTTCTTCTAGTTGCAAGTCTTTGTCATCAAGCTCCATTTGCAACTTGCTGCGCTCTCTGAGATATTTGTGGTACTCCTCACCAGTAGACGGCTCAGAGGATTTAGAACGGCGGAGCTCTTCTTGAAGCTTCCGAATTTGTTCGTTTAAAGTATCAATTTGGAGTTCGAGACGCGATCTCTCAGCATCCTCGCGCTTCTTGTGAACTGACTCAAGTTCAAATAATGCCGACTCATTGTATTTTTGAGATTCTGAGAGTTCTGTTCGCCGAAGTTTTGAAGTCAAATTGTCGATCTCCCTGTTCAAATCATGCACTTTCCTATCAGACCCTCTTTCCTTCGCTTTAAGCGATTCGGACTCCAACTCTGCGTTCTCCAAAGCATCTTGTAGAAGACTATACTCTTTTTCGTAGAAATCAAGCTTGTTCTCCAACTCGTGAATTTCTTCCTTCAACTTTGCAGCTCGATCCGATTCTGAGCTCATTGAATAAAGTTCATCTTGAAGCTTGGCAATCTCATCTTTAAGTTCATTGTTGGCATCAGTTAATGCCGATTCCTTATTCTGCAATGTTTCGATCTGCGATTGATAATGCTTGAGAAGACTTTGATTGTCAAATGCAGAGTTTTTTTCCACCAATAATGACTGAACTTGATTTCGAAGTTCAGACTCATAACTTTCCTTCGTGTGGAGCTCTTTCGTTAGGGATCTGACCTTATTCTCAAGTCTGTGTAACTGGGCCTCTTTGTCTGCGAGCTCATCTCTGGTTTGAGTCTCTAGACGCCTCAACTTGGATTTCAACTCGAGTGACTCTTGTGTTGCCTCCTGCAATCTCAAATTCGACTTTGAAGCGTCCACTGATCGAGTTTGGACGTCTTTATATTCCAGGCGTAGGCGCAGTACTTCGTCCTCTTTATCTTCCAATTCAGAGCGTAGTTGCCTGATTGCTGACTCCATAGAACTTTGCTCGCGTTCGGCATCTTTGAGTTCTTGTTGGATTGATTCGATTTTTTTCTCGAGAAACTGGTTCTCTTCACTCAAATTCTGCACTTTTGCAGAAGTATCTAGCGGGATCAGGGCTAACTTGCGCTCAAGATTGGACAACTTTGATTTCAAATCATTGTTTTCCTCGTGGACAGCAGCCATATCAACATCATTATTGGATACATCATCCAACCTGCGTCTAAGTGTCTGGTTTTCAGTTTGTAAAAACTCCATTTTATTCAATAGCTCGTCACTTGCAGAAGTGTTTCTTATTTGTTGCATCAACTCGGAATTTTTTAGCTGAAGTTGATGAATGTCATGGTCCTTTTCTTCTATGATCTCCTTATACAGCGCACGCATTGAGTTCAAGCTTTCAGCCAGATCCAGTGCTGTTGAAGACGCTTTGCCGTCGAGTTCGTTCATAGCCTTCATCAACTGCTGTTTCAACTCGACGTTCTCGTAGGCCAAGTTTCTGTTTTCCTCTGGAGTCTGCTTCAAATACTTTGTTAGCGTGGCTACCTCGATTTTCAAGTTGTAATTCTCCGCCTGAAGTTCTTTATTCTCATTCTGAAGATCTTGGATCGAATTTGAGCCATCGTTGACAATTGCCAGGCGTGATTTGAAAGTACTATCGAACATTCCTCCCAGATCGAATCCTTTGAAGTTCTGGTGGGTTTTGCCTATAAGCCCCTCATTTCCTAGCGACTGCAAGGTGTCAAAATGTTCTGTGGTATTATCAAATGTAGACTCCACTAGCGTATTGTTGATTTTCTCGTTGTTGAGTGTCATTCTTTGAGGTACAGGCGACGATTTATTCCGCGAGGAACCGTCTCTACGCCGACCAATGGGGGTGAACTCGAGTGCGGATCCGCTGGGTCGGGGAGTACCCACCAAGTTGCTCAAGGCGAACATTGAGATGTTCTTTCTTTACTTGTCCAGTATAAATGTATTTGTCTAGTATAATTTATGTTTGTTTGTGTCGCGGTCAGATTGCGTTTTGTGCAGGACGCGATCAACCTGAGAAGGGGAACAATACGAAGACCAAGTTGGAAGTCCAGCATTACTCACCAAGTTGAAATTAAGTGGAGAGATAATTAGGCACACGATTCCCTGGTTTTAAAATGTAAACTCAGGTACACCTAGAATAAAAATAGATGAGCAAATTATCAGATTTTGGGAACCATTATACTCATCCTTAGACACTTCCCTCTTACTGGCAATTCGAAGTGGCAATCTGGAAATCCTCCAATGCCTTCAACGCCAGACCCGATAAGATAGCTTCACGTGCCAAATCCACACCCTTTTCCCATGAATTGCAAAGACCAGCAACCACAGCCAAGGCACCAGCATTCATTACAATGTAGTCTACCAATGGATGACTGCCAATATGTTTAACAGCAAATTCTGGAGAGTCCTGGCGCAAAATATGAAGCAATATCTCGGCATTCTCATCGGGAGTTCCGCTCTTCACAAGACTTAAACTGTGCTCTGCCAATTTGAAATCTTTAGGAGAAATGGTTAATTTGGAGATCTCGCCATCCTCATTAATAATCCAACACTTGGTCAGACCGATAGGGGAAATTTCATCAAGTCCAATCTCACCCCAGACAACCATGGTTCTCTCGTGTGTAGTGGAACGCTTGGCCAATGCAGCGGCAGCCTCAGCATATGCATCTCCCAACTTTTCAGAGTAAACACCCAAAATTCTAGCTCTAATAGGAATAGGGTTCATGAGAGGACCCAAAATATTGAAAATCGTGGGGATTCCAAGTTGAGCACGGATGTGTGCCACTTTTGCCATACCTGGGTGGAAAGCAGGAGCAAAGAGAAAGCAGAATTTCAGCTGCTTGACGATTTCTGGAGCAGTATCCTTATTTACCACACTCAAGTCCACACCAAGCGATTTGAGCAAGTCACCCGATCCAGAAGTGGATGTAGAAGCCTTTCCTCCGTGTTTGCAAACATTAATGCCCATACCAGCGGCTACGATGGCGGCCGAAGTCGAAACGTTGAAGGTATTCTGGCCATCTCCTCCAGTTCCCACAATGTCGACGTATCCCAGGGGATCCACTCCAGCTTGGTGAATTGTGTCAGAGAACTCCAAGATAGTCAGCACAGCAGCGGCAATGAATTCAGGGTCGTGATCGAGACCTCTCATTCTTAAAGCAGTGAGAAAAGCGGCAGTTTGGATATCCGTGGGAATTCCCTTAAGAATAGACCGTAGGACCGTAGCCAAATCATTTGGTGTGAGGTTTGGCGGCTCCAAGAAGAGCAGTTTGATATACGGCGTTAGCACGTTATGTGTAGACATAGTGATAATGAAATGGTAGTTGCTTCGGCGAGTTAAATAGGTGAGGTAGTGTATAGGAAAGTATGAATCATTGGATTGGAAGAAGAAGGTAAAAGTCAAACCAATAGAATGAAACTCTTTAGATTTTTTCAAAACAAATCTCGATGCGTTGTTAATGCGTTTTAGTTTTATTTCTACTTCATTTTTTATGTTTTATTTTTTGAGTTTTGAGTTTTGCCTTAATTGGCAGGTTGCATGACTCAAGAAGTTCTGCTGAGATAAATTGGTGAGTCAGAGGTTTTGATTATGTTCCTTTCTTCCATAGTCACTGTGGAATTTTATCTATTTAATTTTTCTTCAATGCAATGTTCAGTTGTTCTAATACATTACTATGGTTTGGTGCTTAAATTCCACACATCTAACTTGTGAATCACAATTTATGAAGGAAACTTGAACTTTCTTCTTTCACTATCTTTGGCGAAACACATAACAAAGTCGATTGTTAATTGTACAATTTTACTTCCATTTTCTTATCGAAATATTCTCGATCTGTACGGGTTGATTTAATACTGTTTTGGTTTACAGTTTTCACATCATGTATTCTCGTTCCTTTACTATGGCCCCACATCAACTTCGAACTCCATTTCCTTGTCAGCGTCAATGTACGAATCACACATACACCAAAGTGTGATTTTATGATGTCCAGGGTTTGGAATTGTAAACTCTAGAGTAATGCTCTGAGTCTCATCCTTGACCTGCGTCTTTTTGATGGCATAAAGTTGACGGGTCTCAGAGTCTCCCACCACGATCCACCATCCTTCTGTTTTAGAAAATGGGAACCGCAGTGATGCAACAGTCAAATCATCCATCTCTTCGTCTCTGTCAATAATTACCGTGATTGACTTAGGCTCGTTGGCCACAACTCCGCTTTCCACATCAAGTTCGTAACGCACATCGATGTTGGGGAAACTGTTTACAAAATCAGCCACATCATGAAGCTCCACCTCACTCAATTGAAGGAAATCATCCCTTTCATCATCTTCAAGAGACATGATATCATAAATGGTCTCCACATTGTACTTCTTGGCTCTTTGAAGCATCTGTTCGTTTACATGTGGGATTTGTCTCACAGGACTTTCCTTGTTCCACATCCCTTGTACAATCATTTGCGACAAATCCATGGCCGTCAAAGCATTCAAGTGTCCCTCACTAGAGAGAGTATCAACACAAGCATTGACAAGTTTCAACACTGATCCAAGGAGTTTACGTTGGTCATTCTCCAAACTTCCCTTCACCGGGATTCTCGACAAGTGTGCTTGCAAGAGCAAAAATGCTTTAACGTGTGGAGAGTCAAAATCGCTATCGCTCGTAAGTTTGAATGGCACTTTACTTGCAATGCTAGCAAGAGTGTTGTACTCATTAACACGAGCAGGTAAATCATCGAACTCTCCGGCTGAAGTTACAGCTTCGATAATGTTTCTTAATCTCGCTTTGCCACTCAACTCGCCAAAGTTCTTCATACTGGTGTAGGTGACATCGTAATGACTGGAAATCATTGCTCCATTTAGTGGGGTGATAGCTTCCTCTAATTCCTCTGATTCCTCAGAGTCCTTTTCGTCCTCAATTTCAATGAGCCCTGCTTCACTCAAGTCGTTCAAAGTATTCTCCACTAGGTCCGAAAGGTATTCCGATATTCCAAGATGAGTCACATCCACGAGACTGTAGAAGCTCGGATTTTGGGCCAATCTGCGATAAAAGAGAGTAAATGTGATCCAGTCAACACAATCTTGTTGTGAACGGAAAGTTCTGGCGGCTATCTCATGCATGAATGGATCATGTAAGCTGAAACTCAAGTTACTCTCCAAGGGTAATGGAGAATTTAAAAATTTCAAGTAAAGGGGAATCTTGGGCTCATATACGTAAGCCAAAACGTTTCCATTTTCGCAACAACCAACCATTTCAAGTAACTCAGTGATTGAATAGTCAGAAGATTGGAGAATCTCATTGCCTTGAGTACCATAAATGACCACGTTGGTACTATGTGGAGCATAGACTGCAGTGGCTCTAGTTGCGATTAGCAAACGAATTAATCCTTGCTCGAATGCACGCTCTGTGACTAATTTATCTCGGATCGACATATTCTCTTGATAAATGCCAACACCCTTCCGAAGTGTATGCTTTAAGGTTGCATCTTCAACTTTCTCAATCAATAAGTCCAATCTCTCCTCATACTTAACAAAATTGACGCTGGAAAGTTCTAAAAGTCTCGAGGCAAGCTCTAATCCGTTGTTTCGCGTAGGTACGAACACTAAACACGAGCTTGTAGTCTTCAAGAAATCGGCACATGAATGTGCCAATGTATTAAGATTCTTCAGGTCAGAATATGGTTGTAATCTGATCTCCTGAATTGATCTAATCCGCTTTGATGGATTAAAATTGAAGATTGAAGACTTTGAGCAGCCAAGCCATTCTCCAATTTCTCGGCCATACAAGAGTGGCATTGAAAGTGCTACAAAACGAATCTCACGTTCAAGATGCGCAGCAATGAATCTCAATCTCGAGAGAACGACCTCATATGCTACACCAGAAAATCCAGACCCAAGAAGTTGTAAGTCGTCAGCAACTATTAAGTCAAGGGTTTGGATTGCTTTTCTCTGTCTCCAACGACGAGAGACGACGTCAAACTGTGAGGGAGTCGCAAGGACCAAGTGACTCCTCGAAAGGATTCTGGCATCCGCACTTGCGTCTCCCGTTAGTTTAGAAATCACCTTAGCAGGCTCGGTCAAACTGGAAAATTTTCTCTTCCAGATCTTCAATTGGCGATCCACTAGTTCTTGAGAAGGTTGGAGGTACAAAATACGCTGCTTGTTTAATCTCCAAGCATTCAAAATAGCAAGTTCAGCACAAGCAGTCTTGCCGCTTCCTTTTGGGGCTCCGATAAAGATATTCTGACTCGTTTCCCATAAACTGCGGAAGCACTGCGATTGCAATCCATTAAAGTACGAGAAATCAAAAGTTGCGGACATAACCTCATTTTTCAATGCTTCGATTGGAACTGTTTGTACATCAAGGAGTTCCGTTGGTGAACTTGGTTTCTTAGGGATCTTCATGTTGAACATCTTCACTGGAATTCTCCATTGTGAATTCAACCATTTCTCACTGGTGAATGTCACATAGTAGGCGGGTGCCAAAGGATCAGCAATCGGAACAAAGAAGTCGATCTCAACGGTCTTATGGGCTTGTTGAGAGGTAATCTTCATATTATCTGCATAATGGATAATCTCTCCATCATTATCCTCCAAGGTTAACAAAAATGACTCGCTGCCTCCGTGTACTTTCTTATTCCAATCCCATGATGGTTGTACTTCCACCAGGACTCTCATTAAATCTGGCGAAACAGGTTGACCTTGACATTCAAGTATCAATTTTGGAAATTGTGATAACAATTGAAAAGCGAATTGACTGTGTCCCTTGAAATTAATTGCTTCTGCAAGTTCCGCTCCAGATAAGTCGAAATAACTGATGAATGGTAAATGAGAAGCCTCAGTAGCTCTGATAATTTCGGCAGATGCCAACTCTCCGAATTGACGGAATGGTGAGTTTGTATTCCACATCCTTCTCTCAACAAACTTGCACAACTCAAGAGTGATCAAAGTGAGTCTCGCCCACTTCTTCTTAAGACAAATTTGGTGAATTGCACGTAAAAGACGACCAGCGGATTGAGTTACATAAACCATATCGGCCATCAAAGCAAAACCTTCTAATCGCAACCTTGAAATATAGGATTGAAGGAGAACGTTGATTTTGGCAAGAGGATCGGATGCATTTTCTTTGATTGGAATAGGGCATTTATCTGCGAGCTTTGAAACCTCCATTTTTTCTTCTTGTCTGACTGGAACGTACTTGAATTCTCCCGAGCCTGCAAATATCCGAAGGACATCCATTTCAGACATCCACAGTTTGAGCTCAGTATTGTAGGCTCCCATGGTAGGATAGCTGATATAGAAATGTGCCGCTATCTTTCCCAATTCGGTTGGTTGCACATCACCAGTTTCCGCATCGTACATCACAAGCTTATGTTGCTGAAGTAGCTCTAGGGCAGAATGCACTAGATCAGCCCGTTTCCAGTACAAGGCACCATCGTCAGCGTATTCAGTACCCACCTGATAGAGTTTTGGTGCAGACAACATCCGAATATATAAGTATGTCTGGCCAAGCCACTCAATGGCATCCTCACGAGAAGTAACCGAACCTAAAACGACTTCAGCGTTGAGATTATCGGCTAATCTGCTCATGAGCTGACTCTCGATAGGAAGTTGCTGGTTCAATATTGCCAAGTAGTATTGTAATTCCTCCTGGGCGGTGATGATGACACCTTCACCAGAGCTATCATATCTTGGTCGACCAGCACGACCTAACATTTGCAAAATATCCTGAGGTGAAAGCTGGACCCACGCACCCTTTTCGGGATTATAAGTGTCAGTCCCCTTGATAATCACAGTATGCGCCGGTAAATTGACACCCCAAGCCAAAGTTGCCGTTGATACTAACACCTGGATGTGGCCCTGGGCAAATAAATCTTCCACCACGCTACGATCACTTTTGTTTAGACCAGCATGGTGAATTCCAAAGCCTGATGGTAAAATCTCAGAAAGATTTTTATTACTGGAATTCTCCGCCTCCTGCCTCAAAATCTCCGATGTTCCAGCACCAGAACGATGGACTCCAAGCTCATTTTCAGCAGCTTTATCCCGAAGCCACTTGGCGGTCTTAACTGTATCTTTTCTAGAATGAACGAAGATGATAAGTTGGTGTCTGTTTTTAATGCATTCCTCGAGCTTTTCGTAGCAGGCTTCATTCATGGCTGCAACCTTCTTGATAGCTTTCTTCTCTTTGATTCCAATGTACTGCTGCTCAAGGGGACATGGTCTGTACAGCGCATCAAAATAAAAAAGTCCTTTCTCGATATCGACACCCAAGAACCGAGCGACGTCTTGGTAATTTGGTAAGGTGGCCGACAATCCAATTAATCTTGTCTCCGGTTGCCGTTTTGCTCGCACGATGATACTCTCGAGGACTGGGCCTCTCTCATCATGCAAAAGGTGAATTTCATCTATAATCAACACTTTGACGAGACTAGTGAATGATTCCTCTGTGGCTTTTCTTGTGACAACATCCCATTTCTCGGGGGTCGTGACTAACACCTGGGTTTCCATGATTTCTTTTTGGCTCAATGACAGGTCACCAGTAAGCTCATTGACAACAACACCAAATTGGGCGGTCAATCTTCTCTGAAACTCTCTCATCTGCTCAGATACTAAAGCTTTCAATGGTGCCACATACACCGCCTTGAACGACTTCAAGTCGAACTTTCCAGTTTTGTCATCTCGATAATTTCCAAGCATTCTTAATATAGTAAGCATTGCAACGTTAGTCTTACCAGCACCAGTTGGTGCACACAAGAGAATATTGCTATCACTGAGAAATGCACTTGGAAAAACCTTCGATTGAATTCGGTTCAAGTTTGAAGTTTCCCCGACAGGGAAAGCCGGCTGTGCCCATTCAGGCAATTCAGAAATTTCAACGAGCTTCTCGTTGGAAATCTCCAAGGACGGAGGTGCTGGCGGAGCAGGAACACTAATAATGTCGTACAACTTTTTGTTTTGTTGGTAAGAACCTTTGCTAAGAGTTATTTTTGAATTTGCCATAAGATGGTGACCCTGGTCAAATACAAGACCTTCAAGATCAATTATCTTAGGTTTTCTTTGAGGGATCTCTTTCATTTCCAGGTCAAGCTTGGTTCGTTTCGTGGTTTGATTATCTGAAAGCAGGCCACTTCTAGATCTCTTGTTGGATTCATCGAGAAGATAATCCAAATTCTCACTTCTTATTTCCGCTAGTGCTTTTTCTCTATTCTGATGCAATTGAAGTCCGTATACAATTTGCCATCTGTTTTCAACACACATCTTAACAAACTCGAGATGCTTGTAATCAAGCGTTTCCAATAAAGCCATCTCCAATTCCTGATCGCCCAAGTCTTTGTTAGCCATACTCTTGGAAATCTTCTTGCAAACCTCCACAATCTCCTTATTGTCGGTATCTGGTTCTAGTGCTGACAATCTTGCAAAGTAAAAATCCCTCTTTACCTCGTGAATCAGAATCGTGTTTGCTTCAAGATTCACACCTGGAGTTATAGTTTTGGCTGCTTCCTGAATTTCCTCTTGCGCTGTCGGTTCTTCAGGTTGAGTGGTAACTTCTGGATCCTCGATAGTATGTGTGGGTTCATTCACCTCATCTTCTTCAAACACTACAGCGATAGTCTCCGACTCGCCAGCTTCCATATCTTGGTTTAGTTGAATATCATAATCGGTGATCTCCTTTGTTAGCACCACCAACTCACGCATCTGCATGTCATCTAGCTTTGTTGATAAAAGACTTTCGATTTCCGTCCTTTTATCTTCGACAGAAAGTTCCTCGTTCTTGAGACACTCAAGAATGGCATCGGCAGCTGAAAGAATGACGCTGTGCAGCTCATCGGGTATATGTTTTCTTATTTCTACCGTCAAGTTTTCGAAATTGGCAGCATTCTGTTTGTTGGTAGGTCTATAGTTTATGCTCTCGAATTCCAAATTCGACAATGCGTTGAAATTCTCTTTAGTACTGAATTCCTCTTTTTCGGAACTGTCTCGACTCTGAGAGACTAGTATTCCTCCGCTTTCATGTGTGACTCTGCTTCCCATATCTTTGGCAGATACTTGACCAACCAAAGAAGTAGGGTTGTAGTTTGGCCGAGCATCCAGTGAGTCTGTCCCAGTTTTGCCGTTCGAAGTACTGATACCATTTTTGGGCGAATTGTTCCCCGCCTTATCCGGAATGTGTTCTGGCATGGCTGTCTGGTGACAAGTAGTATGAGATGACTTGGTACGATAGATGAGTTTTCTGCAGTACGATAATAGTGAAACTTTTGGTTTACACAAAAAAAAACTATCAAAATGATACAAAAGACCTTCTTATTAGCACAATTTATGAAGGCAATCTCTCCTTCTGACAACTTGGCTTCTACTCTAGTGGACTCTTTTAATATGTACTGAGTAATGACAGATCTATAACATTTAGTAGACGTGGTTGGAGAAGTCGTTCTTCTCGAAGTTCCAAGTGTCGTCAGAGATTCTGCCTCTCAACTCTGGCACCTCGGTACCCTTGACATAGACATCCTCGAACAAAATGGACATCTTGGCCTCAGGTGGAGAGTCAGCCTCAGCCTCAGCGACCTGCTCATCGACGTACTTTCTAGCAGCCTTGTCGTAAGACTTGATCTCCTCCTCGCTGGCCACATTCAAGTCCAAAAGGACGGCCTTCAAACCTGCAATTGGATCGTTTCTAGATCTCATGTGCTGCACCTCCTCTCTGGTTCTGTAAGTGGTTCCTGGGTCGGACATGGAGTGACCACCGTATCTGTAAGTCTCGTACTCCAACACCAAAGGTCCATTGCCGCTGGAACACCAGTCCTTAGCAAACTTGGAGGCCTGGTAACAAGCCAAGATGTCCATACCGTTGACCTTCAAACCTGGAATGTACTGACCTCTCTTGTAGTACTCGGTCATAGCAGAGGATCTAGAGGCAGCAGTACCCATACCGTACTTGTTGTTCTCACATGCGAAGACACATGGCAAGTCCCACAACTTAGCCATGTTGTAGGCCTCAAACACCTGACCCTGGTTGGCAGCACCATCACCGTACAAAGCGAAGGTGGCGCCTCCGTCACCCTTGTACTTGTGGGAAAATGCCAAACCAGCACCCAATGGCACCTGAGCACCCACGATACCGTTACCTCCGTAGAAGCCTGGAGCAAACATGTGCATAGAACCACCCTTTCCGTAAGACACACCAGATCTCTTACCCATCAATTCACCCAACACAGACTTAACTGAAGCACCTCTCATGAAAGCAAAACCGTGACATCTGTAAGAAGTGATCACGGAGTCGGTCTTGGTGATGGCATTCTCAATACCAACAGCAATGGCCTCCTGACCAACAGACAAGTGACAGAAACCTCTGATTTTCTTGGCCTTGTACAAAGCATCGGCAGCCATCTCCATTCTTCTGATGATAATCATGTCCTTGTACATCTGCAACAAGGTCTCCTTCTCGGTCTCAAATGACAATTCAGGAACATCGAGGTTGTACCCTTCAAACGAGTACTCTGGCAAGTCAATCTTGACCAAGTCAGTGGCAGTGCTGGCCAATGATCTTTTGGCTCCAGTAGCCAACACACGTGGCAATGGGCGAATGGCACCTGTACGAAGCATGTTTGATGAAGAAAAGTGTGCTAAATTAGAAAGGTGTAGGTTCTTTTTCGAGCTTTCATCTTACGCACCAGGCTACGGGAGGAAGCGTTCCGCCGGGGGTGTACTTCCGTAGTCACGTGAATGTATACACGTGATACCCGGCGATGCACGGCTTCAATTTGACGTGGTTTATCTCTCCCATTTTGCAATTGTGGTAACTGAATTACATATTCTTTGACGATGTTGAAAGTTGCCCTGACTAGCAAGGAGTTCAACTTTTTTCGGGCATTTGAAAAGCTCTTAGATAATTTGCTCGAAATTCGGGAGACTTTATTCAAGTTGAGCAGAAATAACAGCTGGCATACTTGCTAAAATTGGGAGTCAGTTGAAATTTCTAGCAACAACTCCCAATTTTTTTTTTATATGTTAGTGTACTATTCTTGGTCTGTAAGTGCAGTTGATATTATACCAGGTATCAGAGATGGAAGGTTGTTTGGTTCCAGTCAGATTCAATCACTCAGGATCTTTGTCGAGAAGGACTCGACGGAATGGAAACACTTCTCTTAATTACGTCAACCCGTCTCCTTTTCTACTTAAAATTTCATCTCTTTTTTATTCGGCCCAGTGAAATGTCAAATTATCAAACCCTTAACGCGTTTTAGCAGCCATTGATCTTTTGGAGTAAGAGACAATGGAGAACCAACACCATAAATTTCGAAGAAGCAACGAGTACATTCGAAACTAAAACAGATTGCATCGCCTCACCAAGGTCAGTGATAGTCGTATTTCGATTCATTTCAAACTCTTATCCCAATGTCACTTTTCTACATTGCGTTTACAATTTCTCCAGCCAAACTTCTGATGCTCAAAATTACAAATTTCAGTTTTGAATAAATTCTTGTCAAGCCTCCTTATCCCCCTTCCTCATCCCCCCCCCTGCCCCCTGCCCCCTGCCTTCTTTCAGTTGAACTCAAATTTGTAGAAAGAAATCACCATCTTTATCGTCTGATTGGTGTATGGGTTTTTATGGTGAATCAACCAATCCCACTATTTGCAAGTCATCAACTTCATCAGAGAATCCCTATTATGCATCCCCAGTTGGACAAAAACAGATTTGACACTTGCGAGAAGTTGATGGACGCTCTTGAAGAGTGCCACAAAAAAGAATTTTTGAAACAGGCTTTGGGAATGTGCAACTTCGAGAAAGATGAACTTAGTAAGTGCTTACATCTTACCAGAGTGGAAGATTCCAAGGAGCGGATCCGCTTGAGTAGACAGAGACAGAAAGAAGTTCTTGAAAGACAGAAGAAGATCGAAGAGGAAACTTACGGTAAGAATGGTTACTTGAAGAAAGTCATCGAAATGGAGGCTAAGAAAAGACAGGAAAAGTAACGAAACAGAGGATAGAATCTATAGGAAAAGAAGAGCAGGCGGAAGAAAAAAATTGAATTGAAATGTTTTACTTTATTAAGAATCGAGGTTTTCATTTGCTTTCCTTGTCCCCTCATCTGTCACAAATCACTTGTATATATCTAATGAAGTCATTACGTTTAGTCTTGACGAGTTTTCAACACTCTCTTGACAACCTTATCTTTGGTCACAATGTACACCACAGCACCCCAACCCGACAAGGCGTCTCTGTCCACGGCATTTAATAGCGCCTGACTGATGGTCTCGAACAAGTCTTCTGGCTCCAAGTTGGGCTCATATAACGACTCACACATACCATACAACTGGTCAGCAGCAGTACCGCTAACAATGAAATCCTTCGCAAAATCAATACATCCAATCAAGTCAAACCCACAGATAAATGGTTTGTTGGTTTTAGACTCCAAACCAGCAACAATTGGTCCAACGAAGTATGGTCCAAATCTTCTCTCGTACAACGAGGAACTCACCAAGTTTGCCAATGTCTTAGGCTCTATTTCTCTCTCCTCTCTCAATTTGTACAAATTGTGTTTCAAGCGGAAATCCTCCTTCAATGTGAGAACGTCGGTGGCCAATCCTGTCAACCCCAAAAACGTCTTGTCTCCAAACTGGAATACTTTTTCGAAGTTGTTAGACAATCCTAACGACTGGTTTCCCAACCTCAAGTCGCATGCAATTGCTATGCATTCTTTGCCTACCATGGCAACGGCGGCACCACCTGGATGTTAGTATTATGTTGAATGCGACCCCGATTGGGGACCAAATTGGGATAAAAATGTCTCGAAATTAGACTATCTCTCTCTTCGGTTGAACTGGCAGTATCTGAATTAACTAGATAGTTCTGTAAAGGCCGTCGCCGTTGGAGAACACCGAAAGCTCGTGAACCGATAACTCAGAACAAATTGCTCTTTCACCACGAATTCCAACATACCATTAATGGAGCTTGGATCTGACATTCTGTACTATTTAAAGACCCTGATTTATGGATGATTTAAAAGGCAATTAGCCAGAAGCGTATAAGTCTAACTAGATATGGTAGAGGTTGGTGGCGTCTGTTCAGTTGAGGAAGTGGTCACGTGCGTTATCACGTGTAAGTACTCGCGAATAGTTTCGTTCCACTCATTTTAAATCGACTGTATCGTTCTTCTGCTTGATATACTATCAAAATCTTATCCCATAGTTCTACAAACTGTCACTCACAATCATATTTTCCTAATAGTCTGCAGCATATTGTCTTTCAATTAAAAAGCAAACATAATACATTGATCCCCACCGTATTTCATTATATAGTTACAACAGACTAGTATTCTAGTCCTCTAAATCCTCTGGCTCGTCTTCCTCCTTGATGGTATTGGTGCTGAAGCTCATAATGAGCTCCTTTTTAGCTTGATGTAACGCCTGTTCATTGTCCACAGCAACATGCTTTCCATCAGCGTTCAACAACTGATTGATTGGGCTACTCTCAATGTCTTTGAAGTTTGAGAGACTGAAGGTCTTCGGAGATTTCACTAACGAAGTGCCCTCTGGCATCTCAAGCTCATGTATAGATCTAGGAGCATCCGTAAGAGCGTATTTCGGGTCGTTGATTAAGATCAGGTGCATCTCATTGGATGTAGTCACCAATTTGTCAATCTCAAGCTTCACGACCTTGGTCAACTCCAGCTCGTCATCCGCATCATCAAGTGCTCTCTGTTGAACGATTTCCATTATCTTCTCGTCACTCAAGTCTGGATCGGTGGCCCTGAGTTCCTCGATTCTCTCTTCTTCCCTATCCTCCGCTTCAGCATCAAATCTCAATTTTAAGCCATAAGCGAGAAGAACCAAATAACTCTTGTACTTGCTGAGCTCAGTTTTGTACTCGGCAAGTCTGGCTTCGTAGTTGGAAGTGATCAACTTGTAATTTGAACAGCCAGAATATTTACGGAAGCCTTTCATGAATTTAGTCTTGCCCTGGTTGAAGTTGTTATACAAACCCTTTAAGTTATTATAATACTTCAATGTCTGAACAAACTGTTTCAGAATACCTTCGTGATTGTTTTCTCTTCCTTCCTCGATATCTTCGTCAATAACATAATTGCTGAGGTAGACTCCTTTCGGAAGTTGATCCCACTTACTGATATTTTTTGCCTTCTTGAAGGAATCTCCCATATTCAATAGAGAATCCAAGTTTGTCCAACCGTACTCAAGAGAAGACATACTCTCCTCCAAAGTGGGGATTGCTGTGATCTTGGAGGCCCAGAAGTTACACGTATTGATGAACTCCCGTGCAACTTCCATTGTACCAGCTTCGAAAATGAAAACCTTGGGCTGCTTCTTGGTGACTTTTGGGAAAGTCAAAGAGAAGTGAATCCTGGAATTAGGGCCGGAGTGTGAAGTCTTCTCAACTTGAGCAATAGTGGAACACAAATTGTAATTACCGACATTTGCAGCATTCTTAAGCCAGTTACCATCCCCGATATTACTTTCCTCTTCCTGCTCATACATTAGTGAGGCATTGGACTTGCGGAGTTTCTTCATCTTCGTTTGTTGCTTCTTGATAACCTTGGGATCGAAAGAGTACAAACGAAGCTCTCCTTTGGAAACCACCACGAAGTATTCTGTAAATTTGTGTGAGAAGACGCCATTATTTCCCGTTCCAACAGTAGAGTCGGAAACTGGTTCTCTATTAGAGAACGATCTGCTAAAAAACGACATGAATCCCAGCTTCTGAGTCGTATTCAAAGAGGCAGTCAGAGCTGCAGAAGAAGCCACCTGTGGCTCGCCCAAAACAGTGTCCGCCAGATCGTTATTGAGGATACGTAACTTGAGTAAACCTTCCTTCAAATATGGCGAGCCTTGCAACTCCAACTTCAAATCAAACTTATCCTGGAAGTCATCAACGTCGAAGTCCTCCAATTGATACTGTTCTTTTCTATGATCTCCAACTTCCAAAGCATTGAGGTTGGTGTCATCGGCCACCAACGAGATTGTGTCCTCATTTCTAGCTGATGAATTGTTGGTAGCAACTGAAGCTCTGGAATTCCTTCTTGTGAGCTGATTCCCATGACGAATGTGGTCATAAGATCTCTGGTTACGTAAGGTATTGGCTGCCGATCTCTGCGCATTAGCATCAGAAATAAGTGCACGGTTGAATCCGAATCTTGCGTCCTTGTTAGGACGCGAGAAGGTGGAGTTCGTGGCGGTCACCTGCGATACTGACGAGGCACCTGAAGTCATACGCTTCATGGTGAGTGACATACGTCTGTTGGCATCTGCATCAGCTGACCAAATGGAACCGTTGGACGCCTGGCGAGAGAGCTCATTGATATTATCATTGAAATTGGGAGACTGTGGTCCACGGGGTGAAGCTGGCAACTGAGGCAACAGTTTATCATGTGGATGGTTCTCGTCGGCATGTGAATAGCTTGAGCGAATGGTTTCTGCTATCGAGTAACGCTTGTTGGACTGTTTTTTAGGGGTTGCTGGTGTGCTGTCGTCGCCCTTCTTCAAGTAAAGCTCATGGTGGGACAAGTCCTCGTAGTACATGTTGAGCTCACGCTCGATTTGGATTCTCTGTTTGATGGACAATGACTTCAGAGCCTTCCTGTTCTGTTGGAGAAATGTGGATAAAGTATTCTTAATGTAATCTGTTTGTGAGATCTTAGATTTCTTATTGAGCTCCGAGTTGTGGAGGGCAGTGTTCAATAAGATCAAACTGTACAACACAATGTAGATCTTCTCAAAGTCCTGGGTGCAAAACACATTCTTGGGGTGTTGTTTCAAGTACGACTTGGTGAAGGCCGAGAGAATACGGTCAATCTCCTGCGACTCTCCTTTCAAGTAGAGCTTCAGGCACAAGCGACGGGTGGAGGTCATCAAGCTGGCATCCCACTTAAACATATCCATGTAGTATTCACGAATCTGAGCACTGTCGGCATCGGGGGCAGCCAAAAACTGCGTGTATTCTGCTGGGTTAATCAGCACAAATTCTTCATTGTATAGTTTGGCAGCAATGTCTCTAAAGTCGTTTGTAGGAGCTTGTTCACGCTCATCGTTCAGGTCTTTATCATTACCTGTGAGTGTCTCATCGTCGGGTTTAGAGCTCGAATCCGAGTTGGAGCTCAGCTTGTTCTTGTTGTTCATACCCTGCTTGACGGGGGAACCGTTCAACTTTTGAGATTCGTTGTAGTCTGGGAGAGAATTAGCCGCGTCTACGTCGTGTGCGACCGGATACACGACCGGAGGAGCACTTTCAGTCATTACGGAAGTGGGCATCTCTTGCAGTCAGGGTTGGAAGCAAAAATAAGTAGTAGGAGAATAGAAATAAATAAGGATAACATAGGTACTAAAGGGCCCCGCACTCATAACGCCAGAAGGTATTCCAAAAAAATAAAAGAATGCGGTAGGGCGCCTCGCGAAGTTGTGGAAGCCATGCAAACGTGCAAAAAATGCGTATCGGCCTGCCTCGAAGACAATATTTCCGACCCCAGCAGGCCCTCAAGGCAGGACGGGACTAGATTCCAATTACGAAATCCGCGATGTCATAGCAACTACATTTTCGAGGCTTTCATGTGAGCAAAATATTCTAAAATCCTCGAAATAAAAGTGGCCGTGGCTTATTCCCGACTTCATGCCCTGATGATTCCTGTGTCGCTACCGAGCTTAAACACGGTATAGTTTCAGACATCAATGCGAGGTGCGGATCCCGGACGGCATAGAGCGGGATTGTGAATTGACGAGAGGTCCAGTTACTAAGAGCTGGGAATTCAAGAGCTCAACGGGGCGTTGCTTTTTCTTTGTTTTCATGTTCGTTTCATGGCTTCCCGCGGTCCCATGCTATTATCATCTGTATTTCTGTATTATTAAATGACGCTAAATTTTTTATTCTATTGTATCGGAATTATCTTATCAAATTTATGTCTAGTTTATTAGATGTGTGGTTGGTTCGTCTGTAGTTACTTGTTCCACTTGGAGACGCTGCCTCGCCTAATGTTGAGGTTGCAGATCAACGCTAGTAATTTACTTTTTTCCGTTGAAGCGAGCTTATCTGCCGGTCTTCCACTTTGCCAACCTACCAGCCTACCAATCCACCTGTCTGGCCATGCTGGGATTGTTTGGCTATCCAGATGGAGTTGTGGCCATTAGGAGCCCAAGTTTTGCAATATAGGATGTTTCAGGCTGAGCGGATATGTGGTTACGTACGTGCCTCTTGTTCCTCACATTCAATGCTGCATTTTGGCTACTTCAAATTGTGGTACTCACTGGTCTTATCGTGTGGTGCAATCTACGGTCATAACTAAACCCTACCTTGCTGCTGCGTTCTCCAGCCCTGCATTGAATGATCGCACAGGTTGGCCTCAAGGTAACGATCTTATCTTAACCTCAGGGAAAAGAGAAACCTTTAGAAGAAATCGTTACCTGTACCAGCTGAGCCTTTTGCACAATTTGTAGAATCACAACGTGGTGAGGCTTCGCAATCCACATTCCAATAGAGATCGATGCAACGAGGCTTACTGGTGTCTCATGCGATAAGTTCCATACTACAAGATTGCAGTCTATTGTGTTCAATTGGACCCGCAGTCGATGGATTAGGCAACGACTTGGCTCTATCAGGAGAGACATGCATCTGTGAGAGGCTGAGACTTAAACTGTTGTACTTTGCATATAACAAATCATAGGAGCTTGAGCTATTTTTGTCGATTAATGGTTATATATAGCTAGCATTCTGTTGTCGTACCTGACAGATACCTGCAAGGAGTCGGGAATGCATGCCCAAAGTAGATTGAAGTGTGCCGGAAATATTCAGTCAATCTGGTTGGAAACTGAAATTGCTTCACTTGCATGATAATTCTGGCCATGGAAACATTCCAGTGCAGGTTTGACGTTTTGTTGCACTTATGGAATGTTAATCCTGATTCTGAATTCCCCATCTTTGGATCGTATGCAATCCCTTGTTAATTTTCGGGTTGGCATTGTAAGTTCAATTTCGCAACTACTCTTTCCACACCCGTACCTCCTTTTGCCCTGTTAGTAATTCCAGTTAAGCCTTAATGCCAATTCGATTAACTTCAAAGTTATATACTCTTCATCTTCGATTCGCGGAAGTCTCCCTATCCAATAAAATCATACTTTGTGATCTTTTCTGTCATCACTTTCTATAAATTTGTTTCCTTACTTCAACGATCTTGATTATATACTTAAGGCTCAATGCGTGATCGTGCTCAGCTTGATGCTAAATCACTCGCTGTTCTTCATCACTTGGAGTCCTACGTCAACGGCGACGAGCAAGCTGATGCATCTATAGTTTCTGACTACATAAGGTTCATTGGAATGGACCATGCAGTGGTGGCGGGGCCTGGAGACATACTTTCGAGTGCTGTCTTGACAAGCTTTGTTCCACTTCTCTCCAGGATCTTAAATTGTGACTTGTATGCTGACATATATGTTCAATTGTTGACAGCCATGTTGGAACAATTGTCATTTGGAAATGTCACTAAATATTTCTCTGAAGAGAATGTAATGGAAGCTTTGAACTCTTCTCAATACGCAGTTGTCTACATGGCAATTCATGTCGTGAAGGTCAATTTGTCCCGTGGAGACGTTGAAGTTGCCAAATTTTTAGTGAAGTTTCCAGCCTTGCAATCGCTCACTAAGAGATTATTGGATTCAGTTGATGTTCCAACTCGCATAGTGTCTGATACTGAAGAATGCATTCGAATATTTGCAGGGCTGGAACACTTCAACATCGCCGGATGGGAATTCATTGAAGATGTGCATAAATCTAGTGCCATGAATGATGCAAGTCTTTTGGGACGTTACTTGTCGGTTATCCAATCTTTAGCGCTCAAAATCTCTTCTGAAACAGCACGTCTTCTTTCGGACTTTGACATGACAAAAATCCTCAATGAGGACCCCGAGACCGCTGACCCATTTTTGGCATCGATGCTTATTGCATTCTACTCGTTCATGTTGACTAAGGTCCCCTTCTATCTGATTCAAAAACCTGTTGATCAGTGTGTTCAAGACTTCGCTAAACGTCGCCAAGAAGACAGATTCGATTTTATTGTCGACCCTACTTTGATGGATTTGTTGTCGAGGGCGTCCCTCGCTTCGAATGAGTCCCAGAGCTATTTAAAGTTGGAGTTCGAAAGGATTCCACTGTTGACCAGGTTTGACTTCTCCTCCCCTGAAGATGTCCGGTACTTTTGCAAACTTGACTTGTCCGTGATACCCAGGAAGGCCGAATTCTTCGACAGCAATTTCACGAGTTGGACGTTCCAGAATCTGTCGTATGCACATTTTCGTTGCTTGATTCATTTGATTGATAATGAGGAGCTATTTGCAATGCTCGTCGACAGCGCTAAGCTAGAAGAAAAAGTTTTGATCAAGCTCCCACATGATCTTCTTTATGAGTTCGCTGAGAGAGTAACTAGGTATGATTACTCTGCAACCCAGCTTTTCCGCCAGCCTTATCTTGTCCTTAATCAGCTCATAGTAGCGGATCCGGCCATAGTGAATCCAGAGATCTGGGAGTTGAAGAAACAGGCTTTGCAGAATTTATTGTTGTACAGAAACGTCGACATGGGAGCTTGGAAACAAGCTCTCATGAGCTGCTACAAGGAAATGCTTAATGGCCGCCTCGTGAAGTCCGTGGAACCGAAAGTTGATGTTACAGATGAAGCTATGTAAGTTCTTATTCTTTAGATTTATACTTCATCAGCTTTTGGAGTTTAATCTACCCTTCTTTTTGTTGACCTCTTCCTTTGTGGCATCTGAAATTCGCTTGAGAACCAAAATTAATGATAAGTTGGAGGCTACTATCCAGGCACCAAGAATTCCATAGTTTCGGCCCAAGGTTCCCCGCCAAGTGTTGAAAAACACGACTTTTAGGGCCTCGTATGCATTATACATCGGGGTAGCATATCCATACCGATAGAATCCCGGTGAGAGCACTAACGGCGCAAATGTGGGTGCAATGTTAATGACGATATAGAAAATCATGAACGGAGCCAAGAGTGCTTTCTTATCTTTGTACAAAATCCAAGACACAACGGTCTCATTGATACCTCCACTAGCGCTAATGAAAAGGAACATAGTGAGCCAAAGAATCAAGAAACCTGGGCCACCAAAGGCTGAGTCGATGGGAACCCTGAACGCTATCGTCATAAGAGAATATACCAATGCCAAAACAAAGTGGTTACATTGGGAAATCATTATACGGTACAAGACGTAGTGCCCGAATTGAAGCTTATCCTTAACACTATTGTGAAGATCCACTGAGAAGTTAAACTGGTGGAAAGAAAAAATTTGAGCGTAGATAAGTCCAAGCTCTGAAGGTCCCAAAACTGTAGATGACAGACTCAGTCTCTGATCTACCATATTAATTGAAGGAAGCACACTAAGCACTGAGGGAACTTGAGTTGAATTAGAAGAACGGACCAAGTTTTGTCTTTGATCATCCGTGAGGTAGTGTTCTACCATAGTTGCGTACACATGAGGTGCAAAGTTTGATAACCAAAGGGATTCCATTATGCGCAAATTCTTGGTGACGTACTGGGACAATGCCGAAAAATGGCGCCCGGATTCGTACACAGCCGAGACAATGTATTGCAGTTGGAACGCATATACTGACAGAGCATTTCCTGAAGAAAGCAAGTCGTAGACAATTTGAGATGCAGTTGCATTCACGTAGATACATGCCCAATATTTCTGCTCATGAACTTGTTTCTCCACCTCTTCAAACAAACTTCTATCATGTTGGGAAGCAATGTCGCTGAGTTCCAGCACATTCGCAAAGCGGAAATCTCCATAAGTAGAAGATTCATTGATTAGTCCCCTAACCGCTTCTCCAAGTAGCTCCGGAGCAGTAGTGGAGTTCGTAAGTTGAACCTGACTGTCTTCAATCACTACCAACATTTTCATATTGGCAACCCTGTATTCACGACGATAAATTGAGCCCCAATAAAGAGACAAGACGCCGATGAATACCACCATTATGAGGATGTAGACTTTGCCAAACATCACAGCCAACTTTCGTCTCTCATCCCAAAGTCTATAAGGTTTTTCGGTTTCAGGTTTCTTCTCTGCAAGGCCATCTTTTTCTGACAGCTCGTCATGCTGGGAAAAATTCGACGAAGGTTCAGTGTTTGTTCCTGTAATCCTGGTTCCAGTGACATTGCGGGAAACGGCCTCATCTAGGATTGATTCGTCCAACGGATCTACAGACTCTGACATTTTGAAGATGACCGGATGATGAGGATTCTCAATTCCTGGTGATTATTCTCAATCTAAAGCTAGAACACTCAAGAAATGTAGCCGAGCTCTTGTGGGCGATCTTAACTCAAAGAAGTCCAAATACTGGGGCTAACGAGGAGTAACATGCATGGACCAACTTTCATGCAGAACTTCTCTTGATCAAAACATTGAGTTTAGAAAGAAATCACTAACGGTAGACTTAAAAAATATTCATACAAGTGAACAAGACTCATCAATTGATTCTCATTAAGTCATTCATATATCCTATTTTAAGGCATATGTCGATCAAATTCATAATAACTTCCTAATGGAATGCAGAAGGAATTTTCAACATGCAGGATGATGTGTGCTGCCAAACACTAAAGATGGTTTTTAGGACTTGACAGCAATTTCATATCATCGTTGACAATCTCCTTAATTTAGTTGAATATCTTCTTAACTACTTCCCTCTTGTACTTGGATATTGTGACTTGGCTGTTCTGACATGGCAGATTCTCTCCATACCATCTCAACAGGACAGTCGTCGGTCCAGGCGTTCCAGCCAGAGGCTTTGGAAGAGCGTCCTCCAACAGAAAGACGTCCCTCACTTTTGGAGAGGTTCACCACTGCTGCCTCTAGTTTTATCCTGACGGATTCCGAAGCCCAACGGAAGCCTAGCGTCGTGGGAAGTGAGACTGGTGGAAGTAGCATCCATAATTTCACCAGTATGCGGACTGAAGATGAATGGTTTGGCTCCTCGCAAATTTATCGTTCTCTTACCAACAGAAAGGAACCGATTGAAGAATTTCCCAGCTTGGAGGAGTTTAGTAGCGAGGATGAGAATGATCCAATTGCGCTTACAGGATCCAACACTGAGTTTCAGCCGCATCCACCGAAGCCCCGTAGAAGAGAAAGCACTATTGTTTCGACAATTCAGTCGATATCACGGAAATTTGGCTTTTGGGATTCGGACTTTGCTGCTGAGAGAATTCGAATCGCTGGAACGTTGGTAAAGAACTATGTGTATTTGTTGAGTGGTTTTGCAATTGCACTTTCCATTTATTGGGGATCTTACTACCAACGTTCCACTAGATATAAGAATGTTCCCTTCGCTGTCATCATCGGAGATACAACCTTGGGACAATTGCCCCCTATTTTGGGTAACCTTGTGCTACTGTTTTTCCAAAATGTTCCATTAGTGAAAACTTTGGGCAATTACCATATATGGTCCTACGAGCGCATACTTGCAAAGGCTCAGGAGCACAACAACACTATTCAAGAAGAAGTTTTTAGACAAGTGCACCATCAGCATTATAGGGCTGCATTCTTTGTGCATGAAAACGCAACATTGTCTATGTATCAGGCGCTAGTGACGCTAAATACCACCTTTAATCCAGCCACAGAATTACTTTCCGTTGTTTACGAAACAGGAAGTGACTATAATGCGGTTCACAACTACATTTCAACGTTGACTGAACAAATTTCGAGGGTGTTCGCGGGCTTCATGGTGAAACTGCCATGGGTTGGATACATGATGCAGACACTAAATTCGACTCAGGTTGATAATGTGTTCAATCAAGCTCCTCAACTTTTCACGTCTAATCCTCGCTTTGTGGTAGATGATAGACTTCCAGTTCCTGAACAAGTTGTTCAGGCTCCATTGCAAATTGGACTTATCTACTTGTGTATCTTCACATTCTTCCAATTTGTGTTCTCCGTCCCAATCCATATGTACATCGCATCCAAGATCAAAGGTCTTAGGTACGTGGGCTACAGAATTCTTGCGGCGCAAGCTGCATATGTTGTTCTTGGGTTGGCCTATGTGTTATTGAATACTGCTTTTCAAATCAGTTTCACAAAAGCGTTCGGCAATCTGGGATTCTTGGTCATTTGGGCATTCGCATTTTTGACAATGTCATCTGTTGGTTCACTTATTGAAGTTTTGGTTTTGTTTTGCATTATTTTAAAGCCAGCCATGATAGGACTTGTCCTTCTTCTCGTTGCAGTTGTCAACTTAGCTCCAACCATCTCGCCTATCGTGCTCTGTCCGGACTTTTATCGGTATGGGTATGCTATGCCAGTGTTTAATTCATATCAACTCATGCAAGTTGCATTTTTCAATTCATACAAGGGCCATATGGGAAGAAACATCGGTATTCTATGTGCTTGGATTGTTGTCACGAATGCTATGATGCCATTTGCCATGAAGTGGATGGCCAGTCGGCTACCTCAACAACCGGGAGCTCTGTCATAATTTACAAATGGTATTAATTTCTTTGTACGATTCAATTCATAATATAGGAAGCCTAAGTCATTTGTAATTTTTGGTTATATCGAAATACGATGTTGAGAGAGGTGCTCCAGCTTCTGAAATCTGACAACAATGCAGGTGCGGAATTGCAATAACGAGAAAGCATCAATTCTGAGTAATAAACAGCAAAATTATGGGGCAATAGGAATGTAAGAATTGGTATTGGGTACTTTAGGGGTCTTTCGAAACTTTGAATGTGTTTCAGATGAAAATTGGATTTTTGCATTGACTTTGTTGTTTTTTGAATTTTGAACAGAAGCGGCAAACAACTTATTATTCTGCGAACCATGTTGGAGACCAGAATCTGAGCAATATAGGTTTTGAACTCATAATACGGCAGTCTCAAAATTGAAGAACACAAGCAAATAGTACCACTATAATACTGATGGTGAAGGAGAAGCCAAGTACTGGAAACTTTAACCGTCATGAATCCGAGTCCTTCATTACTTCTTTTATGAATTTTGTCAACACAACCTACAAGACTGAGGTTATATTTTGATTTAATGACCATATGTTTGTACTTTAGATTAAGATCTCGTCACTTAAGAATATTAACTTCTAATACAGCCTTTAATATATGTTAGCCATTTGAAACCAACTCCACCAAAATCCCTGCAGAGAATTTAATCGGGCTTGATTTGCTTGTGCACCTCAAAGGAGGAGTTGGTTGATATAGTGAACAAAAGAAACCCTATAACGACAAGAACAAAAAGAGCTAATCGCACTTCACCCCGTTGGGAACTTTGGTCTTCAGGGACTGCTCATAAAAGATCTTAGTGTGTCCACACCTTTCGCCGACATTTTGCACCCAGGCCAAAAAAAAACCTCATCATATAATCTTCTTGCATAGTCCAATAGGAAACTACCACACGATGCATGTTCTTCTTACCAACGACGACGGTCCCCTCGATGACCTCGCATGCCCCTATATGAAATATTTTGTTGACGAGATCAACCGTTCGACCGATTGGAAAGTATCGATTGTGGTTCCGAATCAGCAGAGATCATGGATTGGAAAAGCCCATTTTGCAGGTAGAAGTCTATCAACATCGTACATTTACACCAAAGAAAGCACTCACGTCTGTAATGCGGATATCAATAAGTTTGAGGGACCGTTTGAATCACCTTCGATAGAACTTATTTCCAAGGGATACCAAGAGTGGTGTTTGGTAGACAGTACACCAGCTGCTTGCACAGATATTGGAATCCATCACTTGAAGCAGCATCAAGAACCAATTGATTTGGTGGTCAGCGGTCCCAATTTTGGAAAAAACTCAGGAAACCTTTACATTTTGGCCAGTGGAACAGTGGGTGCAGCTATGGAAGCAGTGACGCACGGCATTAAGTCGATAGCTCTCTCCTACGAGTTTAGGGACATTAACCACAATTTTGAGATCTTGAAGGAAGCAAGCAAAATCTCTGTCAACCTTGTTGAACATTTATATGGTGAATTGAAGAAACAGAGCGAGGTCGACCTCTTCTCAATCAATGTGCCATTGATTCCATCACTCGAAAGCGGCAAAACGAAGATCAAATACGCTCCAATCCTAAAGAACACTTGGGGGTCTATCTACACTAATTTAGGTGATGGGAAATTTGGCTGGGCTCCTGATTTCAAGCAGGTGTGGAAGGATGGACTTGAAGATGTAACTCACTCCGACAGCAGAGTGCTCTTAGACGAGGGAATCAGTGTCACACCACTCAAGGCATCCTTTACTGTTGTGGAGCCTCTTGAGGGAGAGATCGTGTTGAATCAATCAGTCAAAGAATTGGGCATGAAAAAGGAACATAATAATGTGTTTTTGATTACAATTCCTGAACTGGCATATATTTATGAGCCATATGTTACCGTTTTCAAGAAATTAGGTTTCAGGATTGAGAAATCTCTCCTGGTATTGGAGGAACTCAAAGCAAACTTATCACTTAAGGTTTTCCATTACTGTGAGTACGAAGATATTGACCTTGACTTGGTGCAATCTCACCCACAGCAATACTTTATTCCTTCGTATATTTATCGTAAGGCATTAATAAGAAAGCATTTCTTAGCCAACACGATTCGTCATTATACTGTGAAGAATCCAGAATCGATACTTCATAAGGCTTTCCCAGAATGTTACCAGTTGGAGGTTGATTACGCGGAGTTTCTCGATGATGCATTGGATGATGCCTACGAGCTCAGAGAAGAGATTGAACTGGGTGAGAAGACATGGATTCTCAAGCCAAGTATGAGTGACAAGGGTCAAGGAATTAGGATATTCCAGACTATCCCCCAACTTCAAGCAATTTTCGATTCATTTGAGCAAGATGAATCTGATATCGAAGGTGAAGATGAAGAAGACAATAATGGAGTTATTATCTCCCAACTACGTCATTTCGTGGTACAGGAATACCAAAGTCATCCATTACTTTTGCTGGAGTATTTGAACAGAAAATTTCATTTGCGTACATACGTTGTCTGTAAAGGAAACCTCAAGGTATTCGTTTACGAGAACATTTTGGCGTTATTTGCCAGCGTTCCTTATATAGAACCGGGCAACTCAGAAGAGGATGAAATCATCGAATTGGCTGGTCACTTAACCAATACTTGTCTCCAAGAAGGCTATCAACCAGTCGTTGTCCCATTCTGGGCCTTGAGGGGTGTCGAGGAACCCAAGAAAGCTGCAATTTTTGATCAAGTCAAAGCAATAACCGGAGAGTTGTTTAAGGCAGCATCCTCAGTGGACAGAATTAATTTCCAGCCCATGGATAATGCCATTGAAATATTTGGTATTGACTTCTTAGTTGATGCTGATTACGAAGTTAAGCTTCTTGAAGTCAACTCGTACCCAGATTTTAAACAAACAGGAGACGACCTCAAGACGATTATTGACGGACTTTTTAATTCCGTTGCAACTGAGTTAGTGAGCGAGATGTTTGATTTGCCTGCCCCCGAATCAGCAGCAAGCTTGCTTCATGAAGTTTTATAAGCTATTGGGCTACTGATTTATATCCATATTAGTTAAATGGTATGTGACTACATATACAATTTGGCTTAATTTTTGAGGTCAGTGACTCTCTGCTTGACAGTCTCCAAGACACGGTAGAAGTAAGCCCTGATATCTTCCAAATTTGCCGGCTTGACATAGTTCACGTAGTCGATGAAAGAAGCAGTGCTGGATTGCTCTCCAACTGACTCTGCCAGCTCGGAATCTTCAACAACAGGCTCCTCAGTTCTTTCTTCAACAATTGGTTCAGGCTCCGAAACTGGTTCAGGATCGCCAACAACGGGAGCTTCAACAACTTCTTCCACGATTGGCTCGGGCTCAGAAACTGGCTCAGGATCTTTAGCGTCATGCTCTTCAGCAACCAACTCTTCAACGATGGGGTTTTCGACGACAGGTTCCTCTTCCGCAGGGCTGTCACCTGTCTTCTCGACAATTTCGGGCTCCTCGACCGCGACTTCAGAAGTCTCAGCCTCCTCTTGACGACTTTCGTCGTCAGATTCAGAATCATCCTGAGCAGGTTCAGCATCAACAAGCTCAATTCCCTCAACAACAATTTCCTCAACAACAGGAGCCTCCTCAACTATCGCGCCGCTTTCTACTTTGATATCCACTTCTGGGATTTTCAAATCTGGTTGGTAGGCCTCTGAAACAACACGAGCTTCTGCTTCTGCACCATTATCAACATTGGCGAGATTCAAGCCAAGCAAAAAGAAAAATACAAATTTGGAGAATAACATCGGTAATAGAGAAAAATTGTGGGTGGAATTTGAAATCAAGGAAGCTTTCATTATACACTCCGATTTCAGTGCAAATCCCAAAATTGATCTGAATCATTAGCACCCTCAATACAAAATTTGTGCCTTATGCGATGGAGGATCCATTAAATTATTTCATGTTTGTATATATAAGAAAAATTGATTCAAGGAGACTGTTGGCGCTCAAACAGAATGTAATTTCACAATAATAACCTGTAAGGCGCCTAATTCGCTTACTCCACAATTTGTTTATATGCATCACTTGAAGAGCTAGGTACTACTCTATGCTTCTCTGAGAAGTAGTTCCAACGCTTCAGCTATTGAAGGTTTCGATTGGCATGCTATTTCATTAGTAAGTGATTTCCTATTGAGTATTTCATTTTTCCTTCTGCGATCAACTGTGAAGCCGTGGGGTCAGACAGATCCTGCAAGGAATCGGTTTTATCAGTTGCACTTATCAATGCACTTGGATGTTTCTGTCGGCACCAAAAAGAACAAGGATACACTAAGTCACTTCGCTTTAGTTCAATAATGAAATAATTAACTGGAATTGATGTTTTTGTGTAATTGACTAGGAGATTACACCGAATTCGATTTGCATGTCTTTGTGTCCATTAATTCATCGAGGGAAGCGCTCTTTAACTACAAGTCGTGTGACTAAACGGCCTATGTCTCAAGCTTTGTTCACTATAGCCATTACAACACTTGTAACTTAAACTTTCCTATGACTCAAAAGCACACATACTCTATGCATTTGAGTAAACCCGATTGCAGTCCGGGGACGAGGTTGGAACACTGTGGAACTTCTTGATTCCCAGAGAAGTAATGTGTGAACCGGAAACACTCTTGCTTGCAAGTGTGTAAAACGGGTTCAATGGAAAGGTCTTGATATTATGAGTAAAAGAAAAAATAAATAAAAAAAAACTATACTTCTCTCACGGCTTTACCTTTATCAACCCGAATTCCTGGTGTGTCGGGAATGAAAACGTCGTCTATATACCGATCAGCAATGTCTCACTTCATTCTGTCATCTCTTACTCGAATAACTCTAAGTTTCATGGCAAAAATATTCTACAAGTGATGGAAGCATAGTCAGTAACTTCCAGTACAACAAATATCCATCCTCCTCATACCAGCCAACTTATCGATGTCCCCAGTCTGCTATACAGAGAACACTCACGTGAAGACGTGCGCGCACCACCTCCACTGTCGACAACTAAAAAAAAACTTGCCAGACAGATCACCTCTCCATATTCCCCACCGTTCAGCCAAACTTGGATTTTGCTCCCCACGTCTCTTGGTACCGAATCAATTGCATACCTCCCAGACGTGTGTCGCCCAAAGTCTGACCTTCCATTTCCAGACTATCCAGACTTGCTGAACCTCGCACAGTTTTCCATATATTTCCACCACAGACTGGTCACAGCTGCCCATGTCGCAACGAAAAACCCATAGAGGCCTGAAGAAGGCAGCCGTGTCTTCCACACAGACAGGTCAGCAAGAGCTACAGACTTTGTCCGAGATGTTTCCCGATTGGGAATCTGAGGACTTGTCTTCGTTATTGGCTGAGCACTCTCAAGACGTCGAAGTGGTGATCGATTTGATTGTCAACAATAAGGTTTCAAAATGGGAACCTATCAAGAAGGAGCCCAAGCCTAAGAAAAGAGACGACATAATAACCCAAGACTTGCATTCTACCCCTGCCCAAATAAATTCTCATGGAGAGAAAAAGCACCAGAGGGAAAAGCCCAAGACTGACAAGCGCAGAGAGAAGAAAGCTCCTGTTAAGAAGGAAAGCACTAGTGCTTCATCCTCTGCACCATCTGTTTCTGCCCCTCAGGTTGCTGCTGCTGCCTCCACATCTACTTCCTCTGCACCTGCACCATCCGGCTCATGGGCTGCTGCTTTGGCCAAGGACGTGAAGCCAAAGCCAAAAGCCGCTCCTAAATTGGAGACTGCTGCACAGGAACCTGCTACGGAGGCCCCTGCAACTCAAGAGACTGTTGAAGCCGAGCCTGCAGCAGCTTCAGAGGTTGTATCAGAACCAGCTTCTGAGCCATCTGCTGATTCCGAGTCTCAAAAGGTTACCCAACCAGCAACGACTACCCCATCTAGAAAGGCTGAAGTCAAGCCAGCCACATCGTGGGCTTCTGCAATTAAGCCTAAAGCCAAGCCTCCAGTGAAGAAGCCAGAGCCAGCGAGAGCCCCAGAACCAGCCGTTGAAAAACAAGCTGAGATTGAACATGAGAATCCAGAGCCAGCTGTAGCTGTGGAAGCTGTAGCTGTGGAAGCTGCACCACAAGTCGAAGAGGAAGCCCAAGCGCCAGAGCCTGTCACTAGCGCTCCAGAGGCCACTCCAGAAGCCGCCCCAGTTTCAGTACCAGCCGATTCTGCTGTACCAATTGCCGAATCTGAGGTTGTTTTGCCACACCAAGTCAGCAATATCGGCGTCTCTTTCGGCTCTTTGTCCTTGGAGGAGGAGAAGGCCACAGAAGCAGCTGTGCCTGAAACAACGACCGTTCCAGCTGAGTTTTCTAATGACTCCAAGTTCAGCCAACAGAGCCAGCCAGTACAATCTCAACCTCAGCAAAGCCAACAGCCTCAACAGCAGACTCAACAGTCGCAACCAGCCTACCAGCAACAATACGAACAGAAGCCAGCCTCTAGCCAAGGATATGACTACTACTCGCAATTCCAGCAGTCTCAGCAGCAGTACCCACAGCAAGGTGCTGTTGGTAACATGCCAGCTCAGTACGGTTACCCATCTTATGACTATTCTGCTTACAGTCAATTGGGCCAGGGCGGACTCGGTTCAGCTGGTTCTCCGGGTTACTACCCAGCTGCTGTAACCAACGGTGCCAAGGGAGGTGCAAATGCCAGCAACGGAAATGCCAGTAACGATCTTGGCCAATCTCCATTGGTGCAAGGAAACTCCATGGCTCAAGGTTTGCAAACTCCACAACAGTCTCAAGTGCCAGGAGCTGCTCCATACGGATTTCCTAACTACTACAACTACTTTTACAACACCCCATTCTATGGTAATGGTGCCATGGGTGCCACTTCGACTGGTTACGGTATGCAACAACAACAGCAACAGCAACAGCAGCAGCAACAGCAACAGCAGCAGCAGCAACAACAACAGCAAGCTGGTAATGATAACGTTGAGGGGGAGAACGCCAACGCACAGAATGCGGGAGCACAAGGCCAATACTACGCTCAATACTACGCTCAACCAAACCAATTTGGCTCCAGAGTTGGCTATCCATACAATGGATTTCCAGCCAACCAGACATATCCGCAGTCCTCAGGGCAGGGTGAACTGGCAGATCAGCCGCAACAGCAACAACAACAGCAAGCTCAGGGCCAACAAGGCAACCCACAAGGTCCTCCTAGTGGAATTCCTCAGTACCCTCAGCAAATCCCCCAATATGGTGGATACCAGCAGTATCCACAGTACGGCAGCTACCAGGACAACAATCAATACCGTGGCTGGTATTAAGGTTGCTGCGATATGGGTAGCATAGTTAGCAAACGGACACATACTGGGTTTATGTTTGTATGAGTATAAAATGACATGCGATCTAAAAATATTTGTATGTGGTTTGTATGGCACTAAAGCCGTACTGAATCACTGAACATTCGATGTAATAGTTAAGAAATAGGCTGTATTCTTGGAATGGGAGCGTTCACGATCTGCAGATAAACTAAATGAAATTCTCCCCACTTTCTAGTCACGTGGCAGTTTGCTTTGCGCAATGTTGTCAATAAAAACTCAATGAAAAGTAACTCAGGCCTAATAAAATCGGTCGAAAATGTGATAGAAGTAATCTTGGTGGATGATATACTCGCTTTAGTATCTTAAATTTAGATATATTCTACATCACTCGGGATCAAACGCAATTACTCGCCCAAAGCATTCATTCCGCAGTGCTACAATTTACGCAGAGCCTTCGCATTCTCTGTCATACTCTTCACTCCAAGCGCGAACCCCCATATATAGTGACTCCCGTTGCTCCCACATAGAAAAAAAGTCCTACTAAATTTCTTCCCATAGTAAAGACCAACAGTATGTACTAACTGACGTATATCATTATCACCAAACGCGGCGCGCGCACGCTACTTTCTTCAGCAACCTTCCACACTCACAACACCAATGCTATCGGAATAGGTTGTCAGCTGGTCGACATATGTCTGTTGTCTAGTTGTGGGCTTTTTTTTTGCCCCTGAACAAATGTTGTTGCTGTCGAGCCAGCAGACTTGAGAATTACAATTTTGGTACTGCAGACAAATAAATGTTTTATTCTCACCAGCAAACTCTCTCCTCATAACAACCCGCGATGTTTTGGTAGTGTGTGTTGTTAGTACTTCGTTGGGGGAGAACCTTGTGAGATTTCTATCTTGTTGTCGTTGTGTTGCCTTTAGTAAGCAACGTAAACAACACCATACCTGCATTCTACTGATGTTCCTCTTATGTGTCATTATACTAACACCCAGTGTCCACTGAAAAGAAGAAGACTACCAGAAAGAAGAAGGACCCAAACGCCCCAAAGAGATCTTTGTCGGCTTACATGTTCTTCGCCAACGAGAACAGAGACATTGTCAGAGCTGAGAACCCTGGTATCAGCTTTGGTCAGGTCGGTAGATTGTTGGGTGAGAAGTGGAAGGCTCTCTCCACCGAGGACAAAACTCCATACGAGAACAAGGCAGCTGCTGACAAGAAGAGATATGAAAAAGAGAAGGCCGAATACGCCAAGAGACAGTAAGCTCTGGGGCCCTAGTGGCTGAATATTTGTACCATATTGTGTTCTTATCTTCTGCTGTTTATTCCTGTGGAGTGAATGGCGTATGTTAGTTAGTTTTGTATAGCTGCAAATTGTTTATTGTTGTACTTTATTATCCATTAGTTCAGCCATTAACGGATGTACAGGTTTTTCTTATATAAGTTCCTCACCCTTTCTGAAGTATCACCACCCAAGTATGTCTCTTCCTCCACCCTCCTATAACGATAATAAAAGGTCTTTCGCATATCCAACGGTCCATAAAAGGTGGCCTACTATTTTGGAGGGCGCAATTGAGGATATTAACCAATACACTAGCGATCATCCAGCAGCCTCAACCTCTGGTGGTTCGGTCATTGCCAACTTGCGTAAATTGTTAGAAGATTTCCGTTCAGATGCACTCGTTGATCCTTTCGATGAAGAAGACGTTGAAATAAAGCCCGAACTTCGTATTTACAACGTGGAGTTGGCCAAGTATAATGAACAGAAGCAAGTCACTTGGCTCACAGGTCCATGGTTGTACTTGGAGTGCTACTTATACCAACTTTTAGACTTGTGGTTCAAGAAGACAGAGGACTTGGCTGATTTTGATGTCTTCGAAAGATTGAAGAACAACACCTTCAAGCAATCTTCCTTTGGAGTGTTGGAACTCTGCAAGAGATACGAAGTTCTTGCCAGGCAATTGGTGATCGATGAAGTTGATGAAGAGGCTTTGAGACTTTTATTCAACGAGTTTATCGATATCTCCTTGTGGGGTAATGCAACTGATTTGTCTTTGTTAGCAGGAAATGTCACTTTGGAGGACATCAAAAGCGTTCAGGGTGCTGAGGTGAGAAAGAAAAATGAGGAAAAGATCATCGTCAACGACATATCTAAGGTGTGGACACACCTCAAGCATTCTTCGGAGAGAAGAATTGACATTGTATTGGATAACTCTGGTTTTGAGTTGTTTGCTGATTTGTGCTTGGCTTTGTTCTTGCTTGACTCGAGATTGATCAACAAAGTCGTTCTTCATTGCAAGGAGATCCCTTGGTTTGTAAGCGATACCATGCCCAAGGATTTCAAGAACTTGCTTGAACAATTGAGTGACCTGTCTTTTTTCCCTGAGATTTATGGTAACAATGAAGACAAGAGTGCGATTACGTTTTTGTTCACCAAAATACAAAGTTACGTTTCATATGGACAATTGACCACGCAGCACCATCCATTCTGGACCTCTTGTGAGAACTACTGGGAGATTCCACAACATAGCGACTTGTACCAAGAATTGAAGAAGTCTGATTTGATCATTTTCAAAGGAGACTTGAATTACAGAAAATTGACGGGTGACTTGGAGTGGGACACAACGACTCCATTCATCACAGCCATTCAACAGTTGGCCTCTTCTCAATTGCCAATCTTGACGCTCAGAACGTGTAAGGCAGACGTTGTGGTCGGATTGCCATCGGGACTCAATGAAAAGTTGTTTAGAGAGTACAAGGCCATGGGCAATGATATTGGGGAGTTTTGGACCGCTTCTGGAAAATGGGCAGTTATTAGTTTCTCTCCTGGAAATAACTAGGATAATACTACGTCTCTAAATGATGCGATTTACTTCAATTTATCATTAATTTTGATCAACCCGCATATATCTCAATTTGAAAGCAGTGACATGATAAAAATTCTTTTAAAAACGGTGCCTCAATTGTACATCAAATTTGTGGTTATGCTCGGAACAAAGACTTTTTCGAAAATGTGAAAAAAAGGGGTACTTCATCTATCATCTCTTCGAGCATGTACAAGATCTCTCATATTTAACCCCTCCCTCGCCCCACTTATGGTGAGATCCCCAATGTTATATGCAAAAAAATACCCAACGCAAGTAGTGACAATAGCGTAAAAGTTTTATAACTCGAGGTATCATGAGAACAGTTTTTTATTTGATCGCGAGACAATGTATTTATTGTCCACTTCGCCGCCAAGACTATTCTTTGTAGTCCTAAACAGTATCATTGTAGTTCGGAATCGCAAAGTGAACCGGGTCGGAATTTTTATTCGCAGTTCCGGTGGATGTTCTGCCATTTTGGGAAATGCGTACGCCCTCCCAATTCGGACACCACAACCCCACACAAATCACTATATAAGGTAGGCGTTAAACCAAATTCCTCTAAGAATCATTGACATTTGTCTACAATGGCTGATATTGACGTTGAAAAAGTTCTTTCTGAATTGACTCTTGCCGAGAAGATTGGCTTGACTTCTGGTTCAGACTTCTGGCACACCTACAAAGTTGAAAGATTAGGTGTTCCATCAATTCGTGTTTCAGACGGCCCTAACGGTGTTAGAGGTACCCAATTCGTGAATGGTGTTCCAGCAGCCTGTTTCCCATGTGGCACTGGTTTAGCTGCTACCTTCAACAAGGACTTGCTTTTCAAGGCTGGTGCTCTCATGGCTGAGGAGGCCAAGCACAAAAGTGCTCACGTTATCTTGGGTCCTACCACCAACATGCAGAGAGGTCCATTGGGTGGAAGAGCGTTCGAATCTTTTTCAGAGGACCCTCATCTTGCTGGTATGGCATCTGCTTCTATCATCAATGGTATGCAAGACAGCGATATCGCAGCTACTCTCAAGCATTACGTTGGTAACGACTTGGAGCATGAGCGTAACGCTTCCGACTCTATCATTACGGAGAGAGCTTTGAGAGAGATCTACTTGGAACCTTTCCGTTTGGCCGTCAAGTATGCAGATCCAAAGGCTTTCATGACTTCCTACAACAAAATCAATGGTGAGCACGTCTCACAATCTCACAAGTTCTTGGAAGAAATCCTTAGAAAGGAATGGGGCTGGGATGGTTTGGTTATGTCTGACTGGTATGGTGCATACACAGACAAGGAATCTATCAAGAACGGTTTGGACTTAGAGATGCCTGGTCCATCTGCCTTGAGAAATGCTACCGCAATCTCTCACATGATTAGCTCTAGAGAACTTCACATTAAATACTTGGATGATCGTGTTCGTAATGTGTTGAATCTCATCAAATGGTGTGCGAAGTCTGGTCTCGAAGAGAGAGGTCCACAGGATAGAGACAATGACACACCCGAGACAAAGGCCTTGTTGAACGAGATCGCAAGCGAGTCCATTGTTCTTTTGAAGAACGAGGACAATATTCTTCCACTTAAGAAGGATGAGACGATCGCTGTTATTGGTCCTAATGCCAAGTACTCCGCATACTGTGGTGGTGGATCTGCTTCTTTGCTTGCTTACTCCACCTCCACTCCCTTTGATGCTATAACTGAGAAGTTGGGCAAGGCTCCAGAATACGCTGTTGGATGTTACGCTCACCAGGCTCTTCCAGGTTTCGCAATCTCGGCTTTGACTAAGAACCCTGTCACCGGCGAACCGGGTATCAACTGTAAGTTCTACAATGAACCTTCTGGTACTGCTCAGAGGGATCAGTTTGATGAGTTCAACATCTGTCAGTCCCCAATGATTTTGTTCGACTACAACCACCCAAAGATCACTGATGAGATCTACTACATGGATGTTACTGGAATTGTAACACCGGAGGAATCAGGAGAATATGAGTTCTCCTTGATTGTCACAGGTACTGCCCAATTGTTCGTTGATGGAAAGTTGGTCATCGACAACAAGACATCCCAGGTTCAAGGTGATGGTTTCTTCGGTACTGGTACCATTGAGGTCAAAGGATCTGTTCCAATGGAAGCTGGCAAAAGCTACGAAGTCAAAATTGAATTTGGCTCCGCAAAGACCTCTCCTCTCTCGAGACAGGCTGTTATTACCTTCGGCGGTGCCTTGGGTATTGGTATGGCTAAGATCATTGACGACCAGGAAGAGATCGAGAAGGCCGTTGCCTTGGCCAAATCG
>Ga0160505_100197_pt1 | contig 43658 bp, 23 predicted proteins | sample DIDeMG_FD_108225 | JGI IMG/M metagenome (GOLD analysis project Ga0160505, IMG submission 108225) | Enriched chicken feces microbial communities from UW Madison campus, WI, USA - DID2874_E49_Stillage MG | ecosystem: Host-associated > Birds > Digestive system > Large intestine > Fecal ... | reverse complement strand
TCGCCCAACCCCAGCCAACCCCCTTCCTCGACTGGGGCTTTTTTGCTTTCCTCTTTTCTTTTTTTTTTCTTTTTTTTTTTTTTTTTTTGAGAAATTCTCCGTCACAATCGTGGCCTGCGTAAATTCTGCGTATCCGGGTGGGTAGGTTCCTGTGCCTTTTTTTTACAAGGCACATCCTACAGGTAGAAGATCACACTGTTTTCTTCCCACTTTTTTTTGTGTGTCTCTGTAATATCACTCTTTTCGATTCAAACGTGATTGTGTGCTTCTGACATTTCATAGCTTTTACTTTTTTGGCCCACTCATCTCCTAAAGCTGTTTCCATTTCCAAATCGCCAACCACAGGCAAAAATAAGTTGAGCAAAAATCAATAACAACGTCTACACTTTCGAAGGGTACAGCATCGTGAGACACCGAGTTGACTACACCTTCCGGTTCCCCAAGCATATTTGTCCCGTCGATGTCCGATAAAGAGAAGAAGTCCAAACGCTCGCTGAAGGGCAGGGTCTTCCAATGTACTGGGTTCCCCAATTGTAATAAGTCGTTTACGAGGTCAGAGCATTTGGCCCGCCACCGTCGAAAGCATACGGGTGAGAGACCATTCACGTGTCCTCACTGCTCTAAGAATTTTTCCCGTTTAGATAATCTTCGTCAACATAAACAAACGGTGCACGCATATGAGAATTACATCAAGAAACGCCCGCTGGGACAGCAGCTGGCGCGCCCAGAGGGTCCGGAGATGTTGCCAGGCACCCCGCTGCAATTCGGGCCGAAATTGTTTTCTCCACCCAGCCTGGGTTCGCCTCCGTTTGCACTGGTTTACTACGATCACTACGGCTCTGAAGATGCTCGCTCAGGAGTGCAAACTCTGGGGGTGCCTGCCGGTTTACCTCCCATTCACCTGTTCAGTCAATTTCGCTCCCAACACGAGCAGGAAACTAAAGGTCATGGCGGTGATGAAACGACGAGCCTGTTGCGTCAAGTCCCAAAGTTTAACCCAAAGAACAGACCAAAGCCTTTGGCACTTGCGCACTCATTCGCTGACGACAATGCCATAAACAATCGCACCCAAACTCCCACATTCTCCGTGGAACCTCCACTCAAGACGGCACCAGCGATGTCGCTGTTTCCATCATATAGCCCGTCCCGAAGTCTTCTAGGGCATGGTATGGCATACGAAATGGGTAATGGCTCTGGATATGGTTTGGGGCTCCCTCATGGTTACGGCAATGGCCTTGGAGCAGGTCCCACATACCGGGGAATTGGCTCTACACCAAGCTGGAAGCTTCATCATTTTAATCCCATGATGGTTTCCCCTTTGCTGCCTCTCTTCCATCAGCTGTTTAACCAAATCCCTCCTAATTCGTCCACACTTTTCCCTCTGCATTCGGTCTCTCGAGTTTCTTCTACTCTGGCACTGGCTCTGAATGTCCTGTTACCTTCTATCACTAGTATTTCGTCTAGCAAAGAAGAGGAAAGCAATGGAAATGATGCTGATGCCAATGACGAAGTCACTTCTACCGGTGCAGTACTTGATAAGTCTTCGTCAATTGTTACTGTGAAGCTTGATCTGAAAGTGAGCGAGGAGAGGAGGCCCTGGCTTAAAAACATGCTTAATGAGGAACCTAAAAAACTTGCCATCGACACCCTCATCACTCCTGGTGAGGAAGATTCTGATTCTCTGAAGAAGAAGGAAGAACAATGAACAAGTTTTTTTTTTGACAGGGACTTCTCTCCCTACAGACTATTTCTTCGAGTCCCTGTGTCTCAAAACACATTTCTGTCACGCCAACACCTAATCATGTATTTTATGTTGATCCCCTCATTACCATCTGATCGTTCTTGCATTGGGCCTCGCCACTGCTCGAGTGCCATTCGGATTCCTAAAGCATATGCGACTCTCTCATTGGCTTGCAATGGGACCTGTTGTATTTATTATGTACCAATACCATTATATTATCGTACTCGACGTAGATGTTTTAGACTCTTTTGATTCTTGAAGGTTTCAAGAATGATCATCTGCAGTGCGAGCCTTTCAGCCTCTTTGCTATCCAATGAATTTTCAAGAACCTCTATTAGTTCCTCCACTAAACGCCCGCTCTTATCAACTGAAATTAAGTAACGTTGATAAGTGTTCCAAAGGTCTTGCTGAGCCAGTAATTTCTGCTCAACTTCCTCACTTTTGATTCGACTAAGGTTCTGAAGATTCCGGTCACTTGAATCTTTTGCTAAAGTTGGAATGATTGCTTCCAGTAGTAAATTTTCATACTCGTGGCTGATTTCTAGAAGTTTTTTGTTTTTTTCTGCGTTGGCCTTCTTCATCTGGAGCAATTTGTAGTTGTCACAGAGTAATTGTCTCAACTCGAGATTCTCAATATTGTCGAACTGATGCACATCTTCAATGTCATTGGCTTTGAATTTCTGATCTAAAAGGATCCGGAGTGGATCTCCGGTTTCGATTACTGAATCGGGTTTAGATGTCGTCTTCTCAAACTCCCCGGATTCAAGGTCAGTTGACTTTTCACCATTAGGAAGTTGGGGATACTTGATTTTGCTATCCATGACATTAGCTATTCTTGCTAATATTTTTTCGTTTTCTTGAATTCTAGTGGTGATCTGCTTTGCAATGGTGAAAACTGGCCCATAGTTCTCCGTGTTTAGTAGAAAATTAGATGCTGGAGTAGTCATGTTATTGGATACTACTAGTCTAATGTGTATTTAGTTGATATTTGTGCATAAACCTCTGAATGCATGCAGTTCACGAATGGTCCAGCCCTTTTTGACACAAAATATTGTAACAGGTTCCTTCTAATAGGCATGAATCCTGCAAATATCAAGTACGTAATCCCATGGTTTCCTCCTGTCGAGAAAACCAATGAAATTGCTATATATCAGCATCTTTGCTTCTTGCATGTATTGGAATTTGAAACTACTATGTGGAATGCTACGCCGTTCCATCAGAATGCTTAGGGTAGATAATTGACTCTGAAGCTGCTAACTATGATTCTCTCAATATGTATTACTCGTCAACATCCCCTCCTTAGCAAATGAATACAGAGATAAATCCAAGCGTGGATACACAATGGAAAAGTAAAGCATGTATATTTATAGATGTACCGTCCGCAATCTTTAACGTGGTTTATCATAAAATCGTAACCTATAAAATGAAGAGTGATAAGCCTAATAAAGTGAGGGAAGTTGGTGGTAAAAGTCAAGGATGTGGGGTTGCATACGACATGTTCGGTATTGATGCCAAATGTTGAGTGATTACCGCAGGAATTGCTGCAGTAGGGACATTTTTCGTTCTTGCTTGCCTTTCTTCATGGCCTGCTTCAATGCCACAGAATCCAACGGATCGAGTAACTCAAATGAACAAAGCAATTCTTCGGATACGCTCATGACAGCACCCCAGTTATCAAACTCTCCACAGTAATTGGGTGCACTAAAGACTGTAACAAGTGTTCGGTCATTGAAAAATTCGTAACCATCTTCGACAACCATATGCGCTCGACAGACCAAATCGAAGCCAAATTTTTGTAGAAATTTATTGATAGCGACCCGCGAAAACACATACGACACACCGCGTTCATTGTCTTCCCATTCATTAACTGTATCCGCAGGATCTGACCATAGCAAATCATTGAGAAGGCCGAAGTCTGGAACGTCAGTTGGGCGAGCGATGTTTCTGATCTCGTCCATTGAGTTCAAGACAGGAGAAAGACCGCCATGCACACAAAATATCTTTCCCGCTACAATAGCAGCGATTGGGAGGGTATTGAATGTATCAATGAAAAGTTTCCATGTCTTAATGTTGCAGCGTCTTTTGCATTCATCGTAGAAACCATAAACTCTCGTCACATTGGCACATTCATGATTACCTCTGAGAAGGAAGAAGTTTTCCGGATACTTGATTTTATAACAAAGTAGGAGCAAAATGGTCTCCAAAGATTGCTTACCACGATCCACGTAGTCTCCAAGGAACAAATAGTTTGTCAGGGGAGGGAAACCGCACTTTGTGAACACACGAATTAAATCCGAGTATTGACCATGAACATCTCCAACAACTTTCACCGGAGGTGATAACTCCAATAGGGAGGGTTGCAGCAAGAATATCTCTCTTGCTTTTGCACATACCAATTGGATTTCGTTATTCTTCAAACATACAGACTTGGTTCTCTTTCCGGAATAGCCTGCGTCAAGAAGTCGCTGGATGAAGTCTTCAATATCAATTGTAGCACTGTCGCTAGTAAGATCACTGCGATCGACATTCACTTCCCTTGATGAGCCTCTTCTGGATGCAGCTCTACTCAGAGATAATGAGCGGACTGATCGCTTCAGCGATATGGAAATTGCATCACTCTTGTCATCATTGTAGCCATTATTGCTGGCACCAGTGTGTTGTGGGGTTAGAAAAGTGCTGGAAGGTGTGACAGAGCCAAGTCTTGTCGAGTGGTTCGTACTGGATCTGGAGAGCGGAGCCAACTCGTCACCATTAGTGGTAACACGGCCAGTGTGCTCCGTATCATCAGTATTCCTGCGAAGCAAGATGGGTTTCTCAGGTTCTGGAGTCACCATCAGTGCATGGACGCTAATGTTGGAGTCCTCAAGGCCATTCTCAGATGCTGGCAGCAAGTCGCCATTCGGTAGAGAAGCCGAGGAGTTTTTTCTGCTGAGCTGGCGGGGAGAATCGGTATTGTTTACCAGGAGCTGTGATGCCGAGCGGCGGGAGCGAATGGAGCGTCCCGACTTTACGGAGTTTCCAGTATCTGTTCGTGAGAGCGGGAGTCCGTTCTTCGATTTAGAAGGGCTATTTCCCATGGCAGCAGTGTGTAGCGAGTAGAATTAGATGCCACTGAATGGAGCGGCAAAGATATTGGGGTATACTTGGCTGCGAGATGGTCGCGTGGTGTTTGCGGCAACTGGCGGCAACTTTCTTAAACGAGAGTTGGTAAGTGGACAACAGCAACAAAAGTAGCGGATTGCAGACAAATTGTGGGATATTGAGCGATAACACTCCAAACAGAAACCTAGCGGATAATGTGGCTGCTTAGTTGTGTAGGTGGGGCCAGAATTCAGCAAATTTGGAAACAAACTTTTGTGCAACCGAATATAGAACCACTCAGGAGTTGAAGATGGGGAAGAGAGGAATTCGAACGGTAGTTGGCACGAGTGGAAAAAATGCAGATGGCACACAAATAGATTGAGGCGCAAAGTATGGAGCGGACCGCGAGCGGAGGATGGGGGCAAGCACTTGAAACTGGATAATAGTCGCCTATTCGGGGGGCTATTGGTGGTTTTGATGGAGTGCAAGTAGGAGGTGACCAGAAGTTGTGTTGCGCACTACCAAGTGTTGAAATTGTTGACGGGCATGGAGGCTATAGTAGTGTGAAATATGGGTGAATGTGGGGGAATTGGATCGAAATGGTTCTTTCAGGACCGTACCTAACGAATTTGGGGCAGGTAATCCAATTAATTTCATGCAGATATCTGTACTTATATTACATTTGTAGGTTATTTTGCAATGGAATGTCTCTCGTCTCAATTGTTTTTAGCCTAAAACGATGTATTTCAGGTTAGTGGGTCATACCTGCACCGCGGTGAGTTCTGGACCGCATGATAGAGGTTGCACTAGTACTGTATGATGTTGAAGGACACGAGGTAATGTGTGTGGGCGGAGAGCTCTTTTAGAGGACTGCATATTAGAGTAGAATTTCTGTTTACTGCAGTACTGTACATAAACCATGGATGACTGCGGATTGAGATACTCCAGGGGGAGATCCGTACATCACGGAATTTCACATCATCGTAGCGAAGCTCTGCATGCGGATGACACATGGTCAAGCGCCGGTGCCATTCCGTTCGACACTTCCCCGACTTGAGATAAGCAATCTTGGCTGGTTATACTTCTTTACATCCCCCCTCCACTTCATTAAGTGGCCCTTCGCCAACCTTCAAGTCGTCCAACCCAAGCCGTCTGTTCTTTTCTTTCTAAAAAGTTTACTACATCGCGAAGAAAATTGCATTCGCCATCTCCGGTCAAGTTAACTCTATCGGGTAGGTGGGTGCGTCCTGTATGAAGCCCCTTATCCGCCAAATAAATGCCCTTATAATCCCCCCTAACTGCAAGATTTTGATACTCTTTTTTTTCTCTCAACACTCTTCAATCTTTGAATTTTTTGTTTAATAACAAAAAAATAATCTAATTTTCGTGGGTATGGAGAATCATGTTTGCTGTCATTCAAGAAGACCATGAATCATGCCATAAACGAAAACCACGACTGCTCCAGTCTCAGGGGGTCGGCACGGGTCCTAGCACCGATTCCCTGAGACTAACTGTCGATAAAAAAACTCTAAATGTTTCATTCTCCCCCGTGTCGATGCTGGATTATCGCCGGGTGGCGAAAACACTCGCTTTGGCTTTTGACAAGGACCCGTTTGTCAATTATATCCTCAACACCGCCACTGAGTATGACCCCTCTCAATCCAGACTCATCAAGAAGAAACATGATTTGATGCTTTCACTTTTTGAGTACTCTGTTTATGAGTATATGTCCGTGGGTGGTTTAGTTGTGGTAGTCAAGGACAACAATTTGGAGCTGGAGATGATCCAGCAGCGGATGCGAGCTCTGGCTATCAACAAGATCCCATTTTTGGGTGTTGCTTGTTGGAGTAAGTTAGTCTATGATGATGAAGATGAAGTGTACCAATCTGCTTTGTCGATGTCTTCGTTGTCTAACATGCATCCTTCTTCTTTGAAGTACAACCTCTTTTCTTCATTGGCAAAGTGTCGTCTGAGAGTACAACGTATTGGAGACACACGATTGAAGTTTGAGCGTGACGGTGTTCTCGAGGCTATGATGTCTTCTCACCAGTTGAATAAGGAGAACAACGTATGGTATTTGGGAGATGTGGGTATTATTCCTGCTGCCCAGGGCCACGGTTTGGCAAAGAAATTGATCAATCACTGTTTGGAGAACTATATGAAGGGTCATTGGTGCTACTTAGAGTCATCGAACTTAGCGAACAGAAAGTTCTATGAGAAGTTGGGTTGGGTTTTGAAGAAGACGTTTATCATCAATGATGAAGTAACTCCTTCAGAGTCCAGCGACTCGGATGATTCGAGCTCGTCGACAAGACGGAACTCCTTCTCTCGCAAGCCGTTAAGTAAGCCCGTGAGTGCCGAAGAGTTGCTCTACATCGACTCCTTCATGATTTATGCAGATGTGAATTGATCAATTTAGTGCCGTCTGCAATCCGTCGTTTTTTTTTTTCTTTTGAAGTGTCTAGTAGTGAGAGTGTTGGTGCTGGCTAATTGACTAGTCACCTAACATGGTCGTCCGTGTCGTGGAGGCCATGTTAGGTGGCTGGCCAATTGACTTGTCCCCAACATTTCTGACTGCTAGCGCTTGTCGTAGTAAATCAAATTCAATCAATCTGAATGTAGCCAATTCTCTGTCAATACCTAACCCTCTAGATATCTTCTTGATTGCCAGTTGTTTATTCTGCGTTGAGATCTCTTCTCTATGTACAAGATAATCATTCGCACGTAATTCATAAAAGATACTTCTAACCTTAAGTCCTTCTTATGCTTCGTCAGTTCACCAGAAGTTTGGCCAGGTCGGCTATTCTTCGACAAAAAAACCCACTCATCCACGAAAATGGACTTTATTACGGTAAGTTCACTAAGGAAGAGTATGAGGATGCCAAAGCTTTCGTAACGACCCAATATGAAAAGTTGGAGAAGGATATCAAAGGTTCTCATAATATTCGAGAGAACGTGGGAAAGATGGCCCAATTTCCTGCTAAAGGTCCCCTGAAGAAAGTGAATAACCTTCTGGATTTTTTCCTGGAGATGATCAAAACAACGGGTCCGATCTCTCTCTCTGCATTCATGAGACAATGTCTTACCCATCCTGATTATGGATATTACACTACAAGAAATCCACTCGATACATCCAGCGGAGATTTTATTACATCTCCAGAAATCTCTTCTGTCTTTGGTGAAATGATCGGTATTTGGCTCTACACTGTATGGACCAGTCAAGGAAGCCCGGAATCTATCAATGTGATAGAGTTTGGGCCTGGAAGAGGAACCTTGATGTACGACGTTATGTCTGTATTTACCAAATTTGTGAACAAGCTGAATATAGACGTAAAGTGCAATATTGTGATGATCGAGGCTTCTCCAGTTCTTCGTAAGGAACAGTGGGGTTTACTCTGTTCTCAACTGTCTGCTTTTGAGATAGATGAGGCTGGATTTAACGTTTCTAAGACAAAATGGGGGACGCAGATTACTTGGGTGGACACAGAGAAAGATATCATCAGCAAGCCGGATGATGTAAATTATATTATCGCACATGAGTTCTTCGACGCTTTACCTATCAAGTCTTTCACTCACACTGAGCATGGATGGAGAGAATTACTAGTTGAACACTCTTCATCAGTGGTCAACACGCAGGGAAAGCTTCCATCTGCAGAGTCTGACAACCCACAGACTCCTACTCCAGAGAGTTTGGAGGTAGACTTTCACCTTACAGCCTCACCAAAGGAAACTCCATCTTCGACCGTTCCTACAATCAGCGAAAGATTCAGAGACTTACCAGTAGGGACTAGAATTGAAGTATGCGCTGATGCTGAGTTGTACATGAAGAAGATCATGCAACTCATTGGAGGCGGAACCAGAAGCGCAGGAGGAGCTTTAATTATTGATTATGGATTAGCTGACGAGATTCCACTGAACTCCCTCAGAGGTATTTACAAGCACCAGTTTGTTTCTCCATTTTATAAGCCCGGAGACGTAGACTTGTCGATTGACGTTGACTTTGAAAATCTAAAGTTGATTGCCTCGCCCCAAGTGGATGTTTTTGGTCCTGTCGAACAAGGTGATTGGCTACACGAACTAGGGATTGGGTACAGATTTGACCAACTTATCAAATCAGCTAACCTGATGGCAAATAAAGAGCTGCTTTATGAGTCTTACTTGAGATTGACCTCGAAGGATGACAAGGGAATGGGCAAGATATATAAATTCATGGGCTTGCTTCCAAAAGGGTCTGCGAAACCCGTAGGATTTGGAGGCTCAGTTTAATTGTACATAAGAATGAAAGTATTTCTGAAATAAAAAATTACAATGGCAACTTGAGAGGTATTGAAGAAAGAGAACAAATATCGAAGAAGGCAAAAAAAACTCCGATACCGGGAGTCGAACCCGGGTCTGCTCGGTGAAAGCGAACCGTGATAGCCGTTACACTATATCGGATATTTTACTGTATTGATCCATAGATATATATACGACTTAATAATTCAAAGCAAACACGATATTGCTTAAAAATTAAAAAATATCTTCATTTTATAAGCTGTTGTGGAAAAATTGAATCATCTGAGTGGGCAAAACAAAAAGATCGAAATTAAAAACTGAAATACAGGAGGTTTTGAAGGGAATGTTTGCACTTAAAATATGTACAACTCACATTGTATTTAGTTTATTCAGTCGATCAATAGAATCTGTCTTGCCCTTCTTATTTTCAATGCTGAATGATCAATTGGAAGCTGTTGTTTTATTTTCTAATTGATATTATTTGCCACAGGTTGAAAAACTTCGGGAAGACATGATTAAGTTCCCGGTCCTTCATACAAGCCAAAAATTTAAGTCCGATCTAGAGTCATATCCGATTCTGAATCGAATATCCATTGCTTCCATCGAAATGCTTGCTAGAAACTTGATCTTTCGTCCTCGACTTGCTCCTGTTAGTCTTCGAGTGACTCTTTTTCGCTCCATGTCGAACAAGTTTGGAGAGTTCACCCCGGGACCTCCAAAACTTCCAAAAGAACAGCAGGAGGAGTTTGAAGCGCTTCAGAAACTTGCCAACTCTCAGGCTGCCATCGATGAGTACAACAGACAAATCGAGGAGACCGGTGCAGCAGATAGCGATATTTTGGGCAACATGAGCAAGACTGACGTTGGCATGCAAACACAATACTTGAAGACTATCCCCGAGTTTGAGGGCGAAGTCAACCCAGTGACGGGCGAGATCGGAGGGCCAAAGCAGGACCCTTTGAGACATAACGACTGGTCATTCAACGGTAGAGTGACGGATTTTTAAATCGGTTTGATTAATGGGAGAGAGTAGCGGAATGTACATCTTTTAACTGGATTAGTGAAATGGGGCCAAGTTGACATGTTTATGTTGCTATTCTCTAATTTTTACAAGAAAAATAGTTAAATTCAGATATTGCTTTTGACATGGCAGTGGTGGTCTAGTGTTGTAAAGATTAATCATGTATATTCCTGCCGTAATATATGGGTGCGAACAAAATCTGTTCATTAAACAACCAAAATGGATTTCGACCCATTACTGTTATTCACCCCTCCACGTCCCAGAATAGAAAGTGAGATTGAGCAAATACGAGAAGCCCAGATTGTTTCCTCGGATTATTCAAAAAACATTCTTGATGAGGATTTCTTAGAAGACGATGAAGACTCTGAACTAGTACCTCTTCATGTCCACGATCTACCACTATTACAACTCAAGCCTCCAAGCTGTGTTTTAATACTCTTCCTAAAGTTGCTTGCGCCAGATACGGTAAGGAACTTTGCACCCTCTGAGTCGGCTACTGACGGAAAGGCTCCGCATGTAATTTTTGCTGAGAAGAATGTAAGTGATTTGGTGACCTCATCGCTCGATTGGCTCAAGCCATCCAGTCTGAGATTTAATACTGAGAAGCTGCTTGCATCTGTCCCTCTTCTTTCTGACTCTTTAAAGCGCAATTTTGTCTCGGAATTCAATGGCTGGCTTACAAGACTAATATCAACAGAACTTGCATGGATTTCAGAGACATCTGTGGATGAAATCAAGAAACTTGCATCGCTTCGACTTGCAGAAAACTGCGGACGGTCTGCCCAGCCCGAATTCATTAGGGAAATTCAAATTACCCATTTGGACGACTACATCTTGTTGCGTGAACCATCGCTCACTTCTGACAACTTAGGACTAAAAACATGGGGCTCATCTTTCATCCTCGGTACCCGTCTCGCAGGAGACAAAGATAACAAATATCTAGAAGGATCAGTGTTAGAATTGGGCTCAGGCACTGGCTTGGTTGGAATGGTTGCATGTCGATTGGGGTATGATACAACATTGACAGATCTAAATGAGATTCTTCCCAATTTGAAAGCGAACGCTGAACTAAATGGAATTTCCAATTGTGACGTTGCTGAATTAGATTGGAGTAATCCTTCTGACTTTCTTTCTGCAAGGGGCCACGTTACTTTCAACACCATAATCTTGTCTGACCCTCTCTACTCTTCAAAGCACCCACAATGGATTGTCAATATGATTAATCAGTTCCTCAGCCCCGAAGGAAGTGCCAGAGTGCTCTTACAGTTGCCAATCAGAAGAAATTTTGAGAATGAACGTGCAAATTTGTGGGAGTTGATTGAACTGAATGGATACGTTTCCGAGGAGGAAGCATTTGAGACCGGATATGACGATTTCGGTGAAACAACATTTCTATTCAAAAAGCTCATCAGAAAGGAAAGTTAATAATAATTTAGGCATTTAATACAAGTCATACAAATCTCAATTCATTCTTTGAACTCTATACTGAATGCAATGTCATTGTCCTCACAAGTACTCCTTCAACTTTCTCAATCTAATCACTGCTTCCTCCAACAATGAATCGTCCTTGCACACGGCAAATCTCACGGAGTTCTCCAAAGGATTGTTTTTTCTGTGTTCTGGAACCAAAAACTCTGTTGGAGGAATACCGACTACTCCAATCTCTTTGATCAACCAATAAACAAGCTTGTAGTCATTGGTGCCACGGCTCAGAATCTCCTCAGGGTAAACATAGTCATCAGGGATCTTCAACTTCTTGAAGTTAACAAGCAAGAAATATCCACCTTGAGCAGTAGTGTATGGCAAACCCAACTCTTCAAAAACTTTTTCAAAGATTTTGTACTTATGTTCGTATTGCTTACGAGTAAGTTCAAAGTAGTTGTTGGCGGCGGCCTGCGTGAGTGCTTCCGAGACAGCCTGCTGCAATGGAGCTGGAGTGGAGAAACAGATTCTGGTATGTGCCGAAGCGACATACTTAAGCAATTCGGAGGGTCCCTGGATCCAACCCACTCTCCAGCCAGTGGCAGCAAAAGACTTTCCAGCAGATCCAACAGTCAAAGTTCTATCAGCCAATTCAGGCAAGGAAGCCAAAGCTGCAGGTCTGGGGAACTTTGGAAGATAGTACAAGTTCTCGTAAACCTCGTCCGACAACAAGATCAAATTGTTTTTGATAGCCAATTGACCGATCCGGTGGAGCTCCTCTTCGTTGAAAACCTTTCCGATTGGGTTATGAGGAGTATTGATGACAATGATCTTTGTCTTTGGGGTGATAGCCTTCTCCAAGCCGTCCCAGTCGATCTGCCAGTCATCACCAGTTACGTTCTCGGAATCAAACTTCTCAGGAAATTTGATGCCAACATACTTCAACTTGGCTCCTGTCATTTCAACATTAGGGATGTATTGATCGAAGAATGGCTCGAATACAACCACTTCGTCTCCTGGAGTCAAGAATCCGAAAAACACAGAGAACATACCCTCATTGGCTCCTGTGGTGACCTGAACTTCAGATACATCAACAGGACGGCCGTACTCGGTCGTATACATCTCTGCCAAACTCTTCAAGAGATTGGGGTTTCCCCTTGCACTAGCATACTGATTGTACTGTGGCTTTGTCAAGGAGTGGTTGACGGCCTCCAAAGCAAAATCAGGAGGATTGTAGGAAAAAAAACCCTGGCCCAAGTTAGTCACGGGCTTTCCGAGCTCTTCCTGAGCTTTAGCAGCAGTCTCGTTAATCAATGTCCAGACATCCTTTCTGTTGGGGTTCTGTTCGAAGTATGGATTGTGCAAAGTGGAGGGGTCTTTAGACGTGGTTGTCATTGTTTGAAAAAAGTGGCGCCGGCTAGATGTGGATGTTACAGTGAATGGGAGCCGAAGCAGACGAAGCATTCAAGATTTACTGGATGACTCGATTCTGAGATTTATAAGTGCGGAAATGTACAACGTTAAGCCGCACTGTGGCTCACTAATAGATTCCGTCATGAGCGTGGGAAATTGAACCCGGATTGAAAAACCTGGTGTGGTAACATTGGGGGCAAGAGAAGGTGAGTCCAAATTATCCGTTTTCATTGGAGTCTAGATTTGATTTTGAATGCTTGCCTCTTATCAGTTTTGCTGAAAGTGCCCTATCATGAGTTATCCGTGGGAGTCATATGCACCCTCCGAGTGAGTCAGTTGTGAAAATTGAAATGGTTGCAAACTGAGAGAAGTTTAGGTTCAGCTTAAGGAAAAGATATGCCTTACTGATTAATTTCCATAAGTAAATATGGGGTTTGAAATAAGGTGATTATTTTGGAAATGTTTGCCGTGTCAAGATTAAATGATCGCACGTCTGTTGAAATGATCCTCGTGGAAGTTACCTTACTTCCCAAATATCGAATCATCAATTGAAAACAAAGATGACAATATTTCCATTTCCTTCTTGTTTTTGCTCTAACTGCGTTTGATAAGTTTATTGAGGGTCGTTCATTGAGGGCAGTGGTCCGCGTGCCATTGTATGGCTAAGAAAAGTGCTCTAAACGGACAAAAATATTAAGATTTCGCCTTCTTCTCAATCAGATAATTTGTAAGTAAAGTCAAATTCGAATTTCTGGCCTATTGCCTTGATTTTTCCTTCTTAGCTGTGCATAGTAAAGTATAGTCTTCAAAAGTGCAAGCAAAGGTCGCGTGGTCTAGTTGGTTACGACATCTGCTTCACACGCAGAAGGTCCCCAGTTCGAGCCTGGGCGTGATCATTTGTTTTTACCTTCCAGATTTAACTACATTTTTCGCAACCTTCTTTAACCTTTACTACAGTGAGGGGCCCCTCTTGCAATCGATGTGTCTTCAATTCGAAGTAAGATTGTTGGGACAAACATGCATAATGTTGTTACCCAGTCTAGAGTTGTCTGATACATACTTAATGAACATGTAAAGTACACTTCAACCCCAATAATCACACAAGTGTGGATATGGAAAAGAAACATCGATGTACGAATCGGGACAGATGTTGGCAAAGTATTTGCAGCTACATTCAATTAATCAACTTCGTCAATTTAAAGCTATTTACTTGTTGCCGAAGACCTTGTCAGCAGCCTGCTGGATGAAACCCTTGTCACCCTTTCTGGTGCTGTCACCAGCGGCGTTGTCCAAGTTGTCAGTAACCTTGTCCTTCACCAACTCGCCAGTGGACTTCTGGGAGTCTGGCTTAAGCTTGGACTCGATCTTTTCGTGGATATCTTTACGGTGAGCGTCGGACATTGTAGTTTGGATTGTTGTAGTGAAGAATTAGAATGCTGAGGGCACCCTTTTTATATTCCAATTCGTGCCATGCTGTGACCGTATGCTTGCTGGGGCAGGTTGCGAAGTGATTGCTCTCGCACAATCAAATTACGCTTTTGGGACAAAATCATGACATGTTCCTATGGTTGCTGGTTACATGATACAATTTTAGAATCACTAGGAACACGTATGGATTGCTTAGTAGGTTTATGTGCAAGGACTTACATCAGGACGAGGGGAAATCGTGATTTTTGGATTAATGCGCAGTTGCTAAATCATGAAGTTCTCATGATGGTCCTGTTAATAACTCTGGTCATTGAAAGACAATAGTCATGCGGCCACAGGCGCCCCTCAATGCATTTGGTTAGTTTTCGTCAGAGTCGTCTTCCAAGTCTAGATCTGGAATTTCAATTTCTGAGCCATCATCATCCATAGACTCGTCTTCGATTGCTGCAGGCTGTGTTTCTCCTTGCGCATCAGGTTGCTCTTGCATTTCATTCTGTTCCAAAACAGATGCTTCTGTTGTGGCACTTTGGTTAAGAGCCTCGTCGAAGGTTTCCCTGACCGAGTTCCTGGAGAAAATGTGGTCTTGTACAATGCTGCCCGGCTTACTTGTGGTTGGAAGCGATTCAACTGATGCTGTCTCAGACTCTTCATCTAATCTCCTCTTTTTCGATTGTGGCTCATCGGACACTACAGATTCCTCCATCGCTACCTCTGTGGCCTCTTCGTCGTCATCCTCTTCAACATCTTGCTCAACGTCGATGTTTTTGACAATGACAGGAAGTTGAGGAAATCTAGGGTTGACAAACACACTCACAAGCGGGGAGTCCCACAAAAGTGTGCTTGCAATTGGCAAGATTGATGCAGAATCGGGTGCCGGAGTCAAGATTAACGCGGTTAAGATGTTCTTCAATTCTTGAGGAACTGTCTCGTTGATTAGCTGGTCCTTGTACTTGACAGATTCTACCAAGACAGCCTTGATCAATTTGTTGTATTGAGTGGGGGCAATCGTGACTCTGGGGATTACAGTATTGAAGAACTCAAACACACATCTCTTTGTAGATTTTGGAACGGCTTGAACGAACAAATGTTCGTGGGACAAAACGTCCGCAAGCGAAGTAGAATTGTTCTTTTTGGCTCTCTTTCTAGCGGCCTTAGAATGTTGGGTCTGTTTAATGTTCTCCTTTGGTTGCGCACTAACTACCTCTCTTGGTTCAATAAGGAAAATTGCGAGTTCAATGTATCTGATGAATAACGAGTGGTCATGGAAATGGTTCACTAAGCGTAAATATGCTGCAACGCAATAGAGAAGATCACACATAAAGTCTTCTTCCTCAAGAATTCTTGAACGATCAAGTCTTTTACCGTCCAAAAATATTATCTGCTCAAGGAACAGAATAATGCTGGTCATATGTGGCAAAATCGTTCCGGAGTACTTCATAGGTAAGGATCCCAAGAATTTAACAGTTGCGTGATGCGATCTAATCAAAACAAGTTTTGTCATTTCTTTGATCTCGACATCACGGATTTCTCTCTTGAAGGAGATGAATTTTGTATTCACCGAACTGATAAGTTCAGCGATTCCCACGATCTTTCCAATTGGGACAGAGATGGTGTACTGCGTGGCAGTTGTAACATAAGCCTGGAGGATATCCAATAAGAGCTGAATTCTAGATGATATAGAAAGAAAGGACTCTGGGTGATTAACATCAATGTTCAAAGTTCCGAAAATCTCTTCGTCCTCCGAGTTAAAGCGCTGAAGCAACTTGGAAGTATCGGCATCTTCCTTCAAATCGAGCAAAGATTCGAAAATTCTCATTGTCCCTCCAATGTTATTCAAGATTCTGTTCACATCCTTCAACCAATATTGATCTGGACCATCCTTCTCGACAATTGGCAAAGTGGCCAAAGTTGACGTCACAGCCAATCTAACTGAATCTGGATAACTCAAGAATGTGTCAGCTGCAATGATTGTAAGAATTTTAGCCCTAATTTTGTTAGCAAATGGCCGCGACGTCGTTGGGTGATTCAGCACCAAAACCTGCAACGAAGTGCTCATTAATTCTGGTTCATCAGAAAGGTTATCCAAGTACAGAGTCATCAATGCAGTCAAGTTAGGTGTCAAAACTTCTCTTGTGAGCGTAGGCTTTCCTCTAATTTTCCCACAGAGTTTGTTCAAACATTCCACTGCATTGTAAAGCACTTTTCTGTTAAACTTGTGGGTTTGAAGAACTTTCAATAGTTGGGAGAAGAACTGCGAGCCATAAGAGGCAAGTATATCTGAATTCTCAATGAGAACATTGATGACGTTTACTCCACACCATACCTGGTAAGGTTTATTGGACTTGCAAAGGTTCAATGTTCTGCTTGTCAAGTGTTTCACATCCACTTTAGAGATCTGACTCAAACGAGCACTGTCACGGTGTAATGAAGCCAATATCGGAATAATGGACTTAGGTACATCTTCTAAATCCTTTAGGATGGCAGAGATGGGCAAGGACATTGTGGGCAATGGAGATTTTCTGATCTTGAGATTTTTGTAGAAATGCGATGCGCGATGAGTTACAAGCAGTATGTATGTGGAGGCAGTACCTACAGTACGGAAATTAAATGGAGCATTTGTGAATGTAAATAGATAAACAAAATGTTTTGTGCTCAAGAGAAGAGCAAGTCTAGAAAACGTCCACCAATAAGTCCTTGAAGCCAAATGGCTCGTAGGCTGTTCCCTCACCCTCAAAGAACTTAGACATAGACTCGACCCAGTGCAATCTCAACGAGTGCAACATGGCGGACGTACCCTCCATGATCACCAAGATCACGACGGTCAAAACCAACCACATAGCAAACAAGATCACTGTCATGATGACACCAACAATTCCAGTCATTCCGAAACAGTTGGCAAGAGTCATAGTCCACAACACAGTAGACAACTGGGCATGGGCCAAAGACAATGCCCACAATCTCAAATATGAGGCAGTGTGCGACACACAGTTCAAGCAAAACTCAATTGTGTGGATAATCTGGTGGATCATGATATCACCGAAGTTGTGGTCATCGTGACCTTCTTCGTCATCGTCATGTTCCTCGCCAACTGGTGATTCGCCATCAGACTCCTCATCCACGATTCTCTGGTATTCGTGTTCCTTGGCTTCCTTGTCCATCTGGCGCTTCAAGTAAAGAGGCTTGACGAGAACCAACCATGGGACACACACCAAGGCAATCAACAAAAGAACAACTTGAACAGTGGATTGGCCATCATACAAAGGCTCAACGACGGTACCTGGGGACAAGAACATAGTAATCAACATGTTCAATAATCCTGGAGGCTGCTTCTGGATGGCGAACCAGTTGACAGTCCATTTGTAGACAATGCACAATGACAAGTAGCCAAAGATACCCTGCATGAACAACAAACCAGGAATGAAATTACCGATGATATCAATTGGGTTCAGGAAGAAGATAGCGTTTGACAACGAGAAGAAGTACGAGTATGTCATGTGCAAGTAACCCATCAACACTGACAATTTCATCTTGTAAGAATTCGAGAAAAGCAAGGCATTTTCAGAACCGTGCCAAGCAGGGTCCAAGCCAATAGCGTAGACTCCAACCTTTTTGGCATGGATAGTCTCACCAGGAGTGAAGTGCTCAGGCCATTCCCAGCCGGATGGGAAGAAATCCATTGACTTGGAAAACAAATCGTTGTACAAGAAACCAGTGTACATAGAGAAACCACCCATGAGCAACAAGATGTAACGACCAGAAAAGGCCATGTCAAAGATTTCGTCTCTCTTCATGGCAGCAATTTTCTTCTCGTTTAACACCAACACCAATGCTGCCAAGAACATGATAATACCGTGACCCAAATCACCGAACATAATGGCGAACATGAAAGGGAAAGTGATGATGGTTGGCAAACCAGGGTTAATTTCACGGTAACTGGCAATACCATAAGTATCACAAATACTCTGGAAAGCAGCAGTGAACTTGTTTGTACGGTGGAAGGTTGGAGGAGTCTTGGTAGTCTCCAAAACATTGACGATGGTAGGAATGGAATCCTCGGAACTCAACTCCTTTACAGCGGTGCTCAAGTCGTCAATTTCGTCAGTTGGGACCCAACCCTCAGCAATCAAGGTCTTTCTGGAGTTATCATAGTCGCAAAGGTTCATAGTTTGATATACAGCCTTTTCCCTTGCAATGACTTCCCACCACTTGCTCAATTCTCTAGAAATAGCAACGAGTTCAGAGTTCAAGGCGGACTCGGTCTGCTCCAAAACAGCGTCGAGGTCAGCTAAGTTGGAATTCAACGAGCTCAATTGCTCCCGTCTTAACTCAGCGGTCTTGTCTGCCTTGTACAAGTTTGCGTCCAAGGACTCAGCAATCTTTTTGATTCTTTGATAAATTAATGAACCGTGCGAGAAGATGATGAAGGCATTCTTGGCCACGTGCGAGCCCGATTTTGGATCGTACACTGGCTCCAGAATTTCCTCGGTGTAGTAGTACAAGTTACCTCTCAATGTTCTCCATAAGATCTGCTGCAAGGTGAACACCTTAGTTCTGTCGATAACACCAGCAATGAATTCAGCCTGGAACTCAGGAACTCCGCCAGACTCTAACTCAGACAAAAGAGCATCGCCCTCTGTTGAGTTGTGGTGTGGAGAAGTGTTGGCCGAAAAGAAGTTCTCTACAGCTTGGACGGTGGACTTGAATTGCTTCAAATCCTTCTGTCTGTTATACAAGTTGTCAGCAGCATCGGTCAACTCCAGCACTCTGGACTCCAACAACGTGGCAGTCTCTGCATACTCGTCGATTTCAGATTGAGCAACGACACCTTGTTCGTAAGGGTAAACCTTAGCCTCAATCCCTTTCTTGTCAAGTTCAGTCTTGAGGTAAGTATATTGTCTCTCGACATTGTCGAGTTTCCTCAACTCCTGAACAAAGGCCCTCTGGAAATCAGTTACGCTCTTGTTCAAGTCACGGAACTGGACCAAGTTGAGCTCTCCAATGTGATGGATAACATCTCTGGAAACCTCGGTGGGCACATAGAGCTGCACCAACGACATTTCCGCTGAACCTGAGAGGTTAGAATAATGTTTTCATGGAATGGGTAAATCGCAATTACTTACGGAACATGGCTTCATCCTTTTCGGGCATGATGGAGGGATTCCGGTGATGAAGATAGTGGAGGAAATTATTTGAGATTATTGGAAGGAGAACACCGAGCAAGTGTGCAGGATCCGTCAATAGTGCCATCAAGAATGGTAGGAAGTGATAATTAAAGTCGAATGTGTTTCATCGTTTCAATAGAATAGAGTTTTGCTATATGGAATTCTGATTATTGGAGGTAGATACTTATGGTGTTTGGGGAGACAGAAATTGTTTTGAGACTATTTTTCGGATTTCTGTTTTTGATTTTGTATTATCTGAGTTTTCTTCCCTGTCAAACAATGGATAGACAGAAGGTAATCGGAGGCGCCAAAAAAATCGAATTGAATAGACTTTTCATCTTCAAGTACCTCTTCTATATATCATGTATGTTATATAGGCCGTCGTACAACCTACCAACATTCTTGAATTTTTTAGTCCGGAGTGTAACAATTAGCCAAAGGCAGAGCATATGTTCAAAAAAAAAGCCTACAGTAAGAATTGAAGATTGATCTATGAGTGGTGAAAACTCGGAGCAATAAATGAATTACAAGAAAATAATAAAAATAAGTGGTTTCTTGTCAACGTGCATGGGTAGACAATAAGTAGACCCAATTGTATGTCGAATTCCTGTTGTTTGACGTGAACAACGCATAGCCTCATTCGGAGTGCAGCTTAAGCTCAGCTAAATAAGCTGTCAGTCGGTCAGGTTTGAATTTCGGACGATAGCAATCCTACATTTAATTGAAGATCTATTGACTATAGGTACTGTCGCTTACTTTGAGCCCTGTACTTCGGCACCAGATATCATACATCGTATCGCAACCATGATCTGATTGAAAGGTTTCAGCTATTCTATGATTTGTCACCAGAAGAAATTCTTTATCATAGTTCGAACTTTCATTGATGTATTAGTTTTCTGGATCTTTGTTAATGTCATAAATTCGAAAATATCTGTGGGTCCAAGAAAGATGATTTCATTACTAATTGTAGGTCTAGACATGTCCTGTGACATCATTAAGCAAAAATCAAAATATCCGTCACAGACTACTTACATAAGAATTGCCCGCCTGGACCGTGATTACGGGCCTCGTAAACTCTCGTGTATCTACAAATACCGCACTATCACCCACTCTTTTTTGGTGATCAGCCAAATCTATGAATTTCATCTCCCTGCTTTTTAATGATACAACGCCCAAAACAATCAGTGGGCCATCTCACAAATTGGGAAAGATAATCTCCCAGGATATTCACCAAATCAAGGTGAAAATCAAACTTTACAACGAATCCACCGGCACCAGTCCTCTTTACCGTCACATGTACGAACTTCTCGACAAGGACCATGCCAGACAGATTTCTTTATTGCAGAAACGCCACAACTATAACGTCGCAGCATCAAATACTGCTTACCACGACCAGCTTGTCGCGTTGAAAAGGGTCCATGCCAACGAACTATTAGGGTTCTTGGACGTGATGACCAATAATTATACTCTGGGTCAAGTGCGTAGGGTTTTCGCACCCACTACCAGTTCAGACATTTCCAATATTGATAAGCAATCAACACGGACTTCTTTTTCTAGTTCTGCCCTGTCTTCTATTGACGATAATGCTCCCTACTATATGTTGGATCCTATCAGTCTTGATATTTTGAATGATCCCGTTATAACTCCCAGTGGCATCACTTACGAGAAAGCTACATTGATTGAATGTATGCAAAAGAACGGGAATAAGGACCCCATCACCAAAAAACCTTTGACTACAGCTGAATTGGCTCCCAACTTGGCTATCAAAGATGTTGTCCGGGATTTTCTCGAGGATGCACATCATAGAGAACTGGATTTATAGATTATGGCATTCGAGATGCCACACAGCATACTTCCATTGATCATGGAAGAAAGAAGAATGGATAAAAAAAAAAGAAATAAAGGAATCAAATACAAAGCATTGGATGAAAGAATTTTTAAAAAAAAAAGAATTGATAATAAGATACGAAGAAGAGTACCTCATCTTCACCGAGCCTGATCAATGTCTTGTGCTGTATGTGAAGCACTTTAACAGCTGAGTGCGAATTGGGATGTTGGACATAGACTTTTTACGTAGTAATACTGTATTGCAACTCAATTTAAATGTGCAGTACTTGAGATGCCAAACTCATTTTTACACTTCAAACTTCCTCCGGTGAAACCATTATGAGGAATTTGTTGCTTCTCAATCGAGGCCGTGTGTCTCCAGAGTCACTCACATACCCAGATTTATCTGTTGTAGACTCGGTTTTTGACGTGGTGTCCGATACTGTGACCTGCGTTCTCACTTCTGCTGAAAGCGGAATCATCGAGGTCCAGCAGCTTATGAAAAGTGGTCAGACGGTTGTTTTGGCTTCGTTCTCAAGTCCACAATCCAAACTTATCTCATTTTGTCATCTTGTGGACTCCTCGTCGCTTGTCTTTGTCTTCGAAAACGGTGACATCATCTCTGCCACCTATGATGCTTATGCTCCCGATGCTGATACCACATCGGTGGAAATCGTGGGACTGATTGACGCCGGTATCTACACAGCCAGCTGGTCTCCCGATGAAGAAACTTTGGTGCTCCTCACAAAAGAGAATAATCTTATATTGTTGCTGAGACTCTTCGACCCAATTTGCGAAAAACATCTCAATCCCGATGATATCAACGTTGCCGATTCCAAACATGTGAGTGTCGGTTGGGGTAAGGAGGAGACTCAATTTAAGGGTAAAGGTTTCAAGGCACTCGAAAGAGAAAGAGAGGCCCTCAAGTATGCGGGCCTTGACTTGAAAGAAGACTCCCCAATGCGAGACCCTACTGTGGCCGAACTCGAGAGAGGAACTTTGTCGCAATTTGACAATGGATCTTGTTCAATCAGTTGGAGAGGTGACTGCGAATATTTTGCTGTCACCACTATTGAGGATGTTGTGGCCAGTGAGTCATATTCAAGACGAGTCATCCGAGTATTCTCTAGAGAGGGAGGATTAGACTCTGTTTCTGAAGCTGTCGATGGTCTTGAGCATACTCTCGCATGGAGACCTTCTGGTTCATTAATTGCATCTACACAGCGTTTCACTGACTCTGATGGAGACGAAGTATTGAATGTTGCATTCTATGAAAGAAATGGATTGAGGCACGGAGAATTCAACACTCGTCTTGATCCAACTGAGGAGCAAATTGTCAACATTGAGTGGTCTGCTAATAGTGATGTGATGGCATTTCACACCAATAATTGCGTCCGCGTGTGGTCCACCAAGAATTACCACTGGTATTTAAAACAGGAAATTTTTGTCAATGATCAGAATCCAGATAATGAAGTTTCATACATCAAATTTCATCCAGAGAAGCCTCTCCATCTAATGGTTGGCACAACTTTGGATGGTGTTTACATGTTCAACTTCGCATACAAAATTGCATCAGGACCGACTGTAGCCACCATGGATGTTGGCATGACAGCGGTCATTGATGGTCAGAATTTGAAAATCACACCTTTGGCTATTGCCAATGTACCTCCTCCAATTTCATTCAGAGAGTACGACTTACTGGATAACGCTTTGGATGTTGCTGTGAGTTCCTCCAATGAGAGATTTGCAGTTGTTACTAGTAAACATGAAGTTCAGATCCACTCCATCACCCTTGAAGATATGAAGAAGAATGAAAATCCAACTGTGGCAATAATAGAAAAAGGAGTTGCCTCATTGGACTCGGAACTTATCAAACAGGTTGCATTCATTCAGGACACCGTAGTTGCGGTATTAGTGGACACCGCTTCTTCTTCGAAGGTTGTCTTGGTGGATATTGGGAACACCGATATCCCAATAGGAGAAGTTGAATTGGAATGCCGTGCGGTGCTTATCAAGTCTAGAAGCGACTTTGAGATGGCTGTTGTCGAATGCGTCAATGGTGCAGTGTACGAGATTTCAGATATTGGTATTGCAACACACATCTCCACATTTCCCCAGCTCTGCCAGGAGTTTGAAGTTGCAGTCATCAAGTCCGACCTAGAAGAAACTGCGCTACCAATTGGTATTACTGCCAATGGTAAATTAATGGGAGGAGAGAAGCAACTTGCTACTGCTGTTACTTCCTTGAAGGTAACCGATACACTTCTTGCTTTCACAACTGCACACTCCCAGGTCTGCTTCGTGCATCTTTCATCAGCACTTGAGCCAGAAAAATTCACATTTCTCCAAAACCATAGCGAGGGTGCTGATGAGAGGATCAGACAGATTGAGAGAGGATCTATCTTGGTGTCATGCGTTCCATCCAAATATTCAGTCATATTGCAAGCTCCAAGAGGTAATCTTGAGACCATCTGTCCGCGTATCATGGTGTTAACGGGCGTCAGAAAGTTCATCAAGGAGAAAAATTTCCACGAGGCATTTATTGCTTGTCGTACGCACAGAATTGACTTGGACTTGTTGCATGATTATGATCAGGAACTGTTCTATAGCAATACTGAACTTTTTGTCAACCAGATCAAAAAAGTTGATTATTTGGATTTGTTTGTTTCCTGTTTACACGACGAGGATGTGTCTGTGACAAAGTACAAAGACACTTTGGTAGACACGGATCAGGTCGTGAGCCAAATGGCGAATCTAGAGATTGACCAAGCGGCCGAAAAACCCACTACCCGAAGAATGATCATCAACAAGGTAGTGGAGCAAGAGTCATCTAAGGTCAATCAAATCTGTAATGCCATTCTTGCAGTTTTGTCTCAACCAAAGTACGCAGTGGAATACTTACAGACAAGGGTTACAGCTTTTGCATGCCAAAAGCCACCTAATTTGGCAGGTGCTTTGCAACTCATCTCGTCTCTTTCCAACGAGGACGAGCAAGAGCAGGCTCTCACGCACTTGTGTTTCTTGCTGGATGTCAACAAATTGTACAACCATGCCTTGGAATTGTATGATGTGAAGCTCGCATTGAACATAGCACAAAAGTCACAAAAGGATCCTAAGGAATACTTGCCCTTCCTCCAGAACTTGCATATCCAGCCTCAATTGAGGAAGCAATTTTTGATTGATGATTATCTCAAGTACCACAAAAAGGCTTTGAACTGGCTTTTTGAGCTTGCAGAAGAAGCAACTTCGGAATTCGATGATTATGTGGTGAAGCACGAATTGTACAAGCATGCATTGTCAATTTACAAGTATGACACAGAACGCTCAAAGCAAATATTGGCACTCCATGCTGACTTCCTCTATGATAGCAGCAAGTTTGTTGAGGCTGCTGTCACGTTTGAGTACCTTCAAAATTCTGAAAGAGCATTGGAGAGTTATGTCGCAGGTAAAAGATGGAAAGAAGCACTTTCGATCGCCCCTAAATTTGGGGCTGAAACAATCAAGTCAACCGCTCAACAATTGTCGACTGTTCTTGTCGATGATCATAAGTATTCTGATGCTGCTGAGATCGAATTGAGATACTTAAACAACATCGAAGAAGCTGTGAGACTTTATTGCAAGAGTTATCAATTTGACAGTGCATTGCTCTTAGCGATTGAGCATGGCAAACTAGAATTGATCACTTCCGTTGTGGATGTTCAGTTGGGAGAAGGATTCGGTACAATTGCTGAGTTGCTTGCAGATTGTAAGAGCCAGGCCAACTCCCAGTTGAGAAGATTGAGGGAATTGAGACAAAAGAAGGAAGAAGATCCATACGCTTTCTACGGTATACCCACCGATGATTTGGACACTCCTGACAATGTCTCGGTTGCCGCATCCGAAACCTCAACCACGCCTTCCTTCTTTACCAAATACACTGGAAAGACATCTGGGACAGCGAAGACCGGAGCTTCTAGGAGGACAGCCAAGAACAGAAAGAGAGAAGAGAGAAAGAGGGCAAAGGGCAGGAAAGGAACCATTTATGAGGAGGAGTATCTCATTAAGTCTGTGGGCCGTTTGGTGGAGAGATTGGACCAGACTCAGGCAGATGCATCCAACTTGATTGAAGGTTTGGTCAGAAGGCTGATGATTCCACAGGCATACCAAATCCAGAGTAATTGGGTAGAGCTCACCGAGTTCCTTCGGGAGCATATCGTTGAGATCCACAACATGAGCGAAAGAGACCGTGAAAGAATTGATGATAATGGCGAGGTTTACCTTATCGATGAAATCCCTCCACCAGTAATTAAGGACTTTGCGAAGGTGGAGATTTTGGACTTTTAGATCAACTGAATGAAAGGACCTTGGAAGTTGTAACAATTATATCTCTAAAATAACACCTGCATTACCCTAAACAAAACCTATTGACCCTCCCAATCTCCAAGCTCCAGCTTTACTTCCGTTTTCACTTCCGTCTCTGGGAAGATCAAATTCGTGAAGTTCAATATGGCATTTCGCAACCCATTAGTTACGGCCATCTTCTTGCTATATTGCAAGCACAAATATTTGTGGGGCATTCTGCGAGATATACCAACACCAGTAGCCGCTGATATGCTTCCATCTTGTAGTTTAACTAGGACATGGGCTCGATGTGTCATTGAATATTCGGAGTTTTCCTCGTCGAAATCCTGTTCAACTGTCAGACATTCCAATAAGTTGGACGACCATCCATTGAATCCAAACACATCATTTGCTAATCTAAGTATCACCGACGTGGAAATTTGCGACATTGACACGCTTTTTCCTCTTCTTTGCTCCCGGTATCTGATGAGTTCCTCGAGTCTATATTGGAACGTACCGATCTTCGACAATGCCCAGGGCGATAGCGTTTCCGCTACTTCTTCCTCCTCATCAGACTCGACTTCGAATACAGATATATCCGGAAATAATACGGAAGAAATCACATGGTTCTCCTCCTCCATCTGTAGGCGAAATGTCTGAGAATCTGTGATGCGTGTGTGTAGACTTTCAGGTCAATAGTGGTCGAGATCTGTGAATGAGAAGGAAGAAATAAAGACTAGTGAAGGGAAATATTACTTTACTAATACACTTTTAGCTTTGTTCTTCGCTGCTTCTCTTACTTCTTGTCATATATTCTGGCTTCTATATTTTTAATCCTTTCAGGGTTCAGTTTCATACTTTTCTATCTTTCTGAAGTTCAACTTAAACGTACGAGTTCTCAACTTCGCGATGATTTGGCTTTGAATATACATTTCTTACAAACATGATTAAAAAATACAAAAACTCAATTTTCTCTCTCTAAATTGGCTCTATCCAATAATAAAGCACAACTACCAACTATCCTGCCTTTTTTTCTCTCTCTACATTCTCACTTTTTATCATTCAATCGCCTAGGCATAGAATCCAATAGGTTGTATACGTGGCGGCCTGCAGACTGGACTTACACTAACAAGAAACCAGATCTGCTAGTTTCACCAGCTTTCCACCATGGAATACTTGAAAAATCGTGTGTTGAAGCAGCCGAGTGTAAAAGGAGCAGAGGAGGAAGTTGCCATCCAAACGTTATCCAATAGGTTGCAGCATGCAACTTTGGCAGCAGACCGCCGTTCTGCTGTTTTGGGCCTCAAGAGTTTCAGTCGCCAATTCCGTGAATCGGTAGTAGAGTATGGGCTCAGGCCTCTCTTACTGACGTTAGATAAGGATAGAGATAATGCCATAATGGCGAAGGCTATCTTAGAAACACTCATCATTTTATTTCTACGAGGCGATAAGTCTGAAGACGACACTGGAGGCTGGATCGCTAGCCAGTCTCGGATCCAGAATGGAAAGTATCCGTCACCTTTACTCATGACAGATGTAGAAGTGGACCAGTTTTCAATCTGGATAGCAGATGAAGTCACAGCCGGGGAAGACCACCTACTGGTGTTTATCAATATCTTGAAAGAGTCTCAGGACTACCATATCAGATTGTACACGTTACAGCTCTTTGAGTTTCTTGTAACCACGCGACCAACGAGAACAAAGGAATGTCTTCTCAATATTCCTCTTGCGGTGCCAACAATTGTGTCGTTATTGAATGACGTGTACGATCCAGTGAGAAACGAGGCCATTTTGGTCCTTATGGCATTGGTCAACAATAACTTCAACATACAAAAGCTTGTGGCTTTTGAAAATACTTTTGATAGATTATTTGAAATTATTGACGAAGAGGGTGGCATTCGAGGGTCAATTGTTGTACAAGACTGCTTGACGTTATTAACCAACTTATTGATGTATAATGCCTCCAACCAAAAGTATTTCTTGGAGACAGAGGGAGTACCCAAATTGGCAAAGTTGCTTGCTGAACCCATCGAGGAGACTTTAGAAGATGGAATGCATGATGAATATGGAAATCCAATTGTTGCACCACCAATTATCTGGACAGAACAGCGCTTGCAGAATATGTCAATAGCCTTGGAGATATGCAAATCTTTCGTTAATGAGGATGATCCAGATATCCGCAATAACCAGGATAAACTCTTTCAGGCCGGAATTTTTTTCTGTACCATGAGACTTGTTTTCTCTCCATTGACCGAAAATCCTATCAGAAAGACCGCCTTGCAAATAACCGGAGATCTCATTGCAGGGAACTCTGAGCTCCAGTTGCAATTCTCTCAGGTTGATGTTCCGTACCTTGATCCATCACTTCCAACGCAACTCCAGAAGTTTGAGAAACCCATTCCGGCGCCAGTGGCACTTCTTAATTGGACATTATTATCCAACTCGGTTCATATTTTTGAGATTAGGCTTGCTGCGGCTTATTGTTTAAGATGCTTTTTCAAAGATAACGCAGAGTCTAAGATTGCATTTCTTACTGACCAGGCTAGAGCCAGTCAGAATCCAAATTATTACGACGAGATGAATCAGGCTTCACCAGTAGATGATGAAAAGTCAACTGATAGTTCTGAAAAGGTTGATGAAGTCGAAAGCATCCCTGCCACATCCACGGACGAAAATCTGGTTAAAACTCCAATAGCCAATATTTTTACAACGTTGATGGATTTCAGCTTTGATAACAAGCTTAACCCATACCGGGTGTGGTTCGCCGCGACAATACTAATTTACCTCTTCGAGGACTGTCCAGAGAATAGACAATTGGCAAGGGAGTTAAAGGTTGGTGACGCCGAGGAAGGCGAAGAGGTGATGACTTCGATTCAAGCCATTTCGGGAATTTTGATCACTACCTTGGATGATCAAGATCCAAGAATTGCCATTGGATTAATGCTTTTATTAACAATTTGGCTTTACGAGGATTTTGATGCGGTCAATGACTTTCTAGGTGATTCTTCTCTCATCAAATCTATTGTTGCTTTCCTCTCCAAGAACTCTGCAGAATCGTCAGATCTCGTTCTTGGAATGGGTTCAATTTTAGTTGGTATATCTTATGAATTTAGCCAGAAGTCGTCGCCGATTCCAAGAACAGAAATGCATTCTCTTGTTACTAAAGGTCTTGGTGCCAATAATTATGCTCTCAAGGTTAAGCAATTCAAAGATTGTGAGGAGTTCCGCGACTTTGCTGACCCTTTGTCCGAGGAGGTTGAACGAGATGCAACAGGTTTACCAAAAGTGTACTTCATTTCCATTTACGTTGATTTGATCAAGGACAACTATTACAGAATCAGGAAGGCTCTTTCGCACAATCCGCAAGTCGAACCACATATAAAAATCTCCTATGAATTACTTGAAGAGTTGGAGAAGAAGAATGGCGAGCTAGCAATCACTTTGCAAGAGTGTAAAGATCGAGCTGCACTGAACGAGGCAAACTTGAAAGAACAATTAGACAAGGCCAAGGAAGAATTCGAGGAAACACAGTCTCTTCTCGAAATATCTAATGCCGAAGTTGGCCTGTTGAGGGAGTCAGAAGCTGAGTTAACAGAAAAAATTGAACTAATTTCAAATGAGTTGAAAAGAATCGAAAACGAAAAGTCCAAGTTTGAAAAAGACTCAGTGCAGTTTTCTGCGGAACTCAATAAAATTTCCAAGCAGAATTACAGCAATGAAGGCTCCTTAAATCATTTGAAGCAGAAGCTCGCAGACAGTGAGGCAGCAAAAACTAAAGCTGAGGATGGTATCAATAAAATGAGCAGAGAACTTTTTCAGCTTACTAGAGAGAAGAAGGATTTGGAGGGTAAAATTTCCAAGCTAGAGAAGGAAGTTATTCAGTTGAAAACTTACAGTGACAAAACTGTTAAGGATTATGAAAGTCAACTTAATTCTGCCCGAAAAACCAATGAGGAATTGCGGTCAAAAATCAAGATTCTAGAGCAGCAGTTGAGAGATCTTTCGTCTGAAAGGGAGAATACTTCGTTAAGGATGCGAGAGCTTCAAGCTCATGCCACTGATGCGGAAACCGGAAACGAGCACTTGATGGAAAAGCTCAGAACCGCAGCATCCGTCGTACAAGATTTGAGAAGTTCCAATCAGGAATATAGTCAACAAGTTGAACAATTGAAACTTGCATTGACCAATCACTCTCAATCCACTGAAGAAATTCAGACTCTCCATGATGAAATGAATACTCTTAAACACCGCAATCAGACACTCGAGTCAATGATGAACAGCATGAAAGAGCATGTGAATCAGAACAGTGACACTGCTCTGAAAGGTTTACTCACAGCATTGGAGGAAAAGAGCAAACATGAAATCAATATAAAGGCATTAACACTTGAAGTGGAATCTTTGAAACAAAATCTTTCATCGGAGAGTGCTGACTTGCAAAGCTCCAAATCTTCTTATCAGTCTGCGTTGCAACAACTCGAGCTTAAGGACCGTGAAATAGGTCAAATCAATTCTTTTTTACAGGATCTGGTTTCTAAGGTTGATTCGCTCAATGAATCTTTGCGGACCTCGAAGGAAAATGAGAGCTTGTTACAAATTCAACTCCAAGATAAAGAGCGGGAAATTTCCTCGGCTCAGAATGAGCTAGCAGAAACCGTTGAGAGTGCTTCCAATTTGCAATCTGCTCTCGAAGAGGAGTTGACAAATATCCGAGACCAATTAGTGAAACATGAGTCGTCGACTACTCAATTAAAAGAAGATTATAACTGCTTGAAGAAAGAGTACCATGAATTGCAGGCTCAGTTTCAAGAAGTTAAAGATTCTCAGGGTGATGCTAGAGGGCTTTCTGATAGTGACCAGGACACCGAGAAATCTGAGAATTGTGGTAAAGAAATTGACGAATTGAAAGACCGTCTCCTGAAGAAGGATGATGCAATTTCTCTTGCTGAATCGAAAATCAAGTTACTTGAGGATGAAACAAAGACGCTTTCTAAGGATGCAGCTGAAAGAGGTGTCGAGCTTGAAAGATTGCAACACAATTTCGAAGAAAAGCAGGAAATACTTTCTTCCACTATCACAGAGTTGGAAAAAGCTAAGGAGCTGTTAACCGATGAACTCAAAATGTTGAAAGAAGCTCACTCAGAGCAGTTGCAAAACCTCAGAAGCGAACATGATGAACAAATGCACCAGCAACTTGATTTGCATGTGAAGTCTCGAGAAACCGACCATAATGAAACCCAGGCGTTACTAGAGAAACAAAACAGCGACCTTGCAAGATTGAATTCTGATCATCAACTCTTGAAGGAAGAATACGAGAGTACTAAGCTTGTTCTTCAAGAATTGCAAGCAAAAGCTGCAAACTACGAAGAAGCAAAATCTCTTGCTGAGCAACGCGCTAGCGAATTAGAAGAAACATTGGCGAATTTGGAGAAAGAGTTAGGCAAGGCTCAAAGCGAAAAGGACGCATTAAGTGAAAAATTGAGGAAGATGGAAGAGGAGCTTGAGACAGAAGCACTTGACAAGGATTCTACACAACATTACATTCAGCAAAATGGTACTGGTGATATTGGCGTTAAAGACGTTTTGACAAGGGAAATCTCAAACAAGATATCTGAACTTATGGCAAAGGATCAGTTAATTTCTGATATCAAGCGGAAGTTAGAAAATTCAACGATTGCTTTAGAAGAATTGACTGAAAGAAACGAAGAGTTGGAAAATTCGGAGAAACTTAGATTGCAACTTGAAAAGAGGATACAGGTTTTGGAAAGGGATATGGAAAATGCTGTCAATTTGAATGACAATCTCAATCAAGAGCTCGATGACAAGACCGAAGAGTTGAAGCAAAAGGTTCTTGAAATTGAAGCAGATATCAACAGTCACAATGAGGAAATTTCAAACCATTTGGGAATTGAAAAGGAACTTACCAAGCAAATTCAGTCTTTGGAGAAAGAATTGAAGAAGCGAGTTGCTGACCACGAAAAGGACAGAAAACTTTTCTCAGGAGGTACCGAGCCTATCCTCAAGCAATACGAAGAAGAGGTTGCGGAATTGAATAGGCTGATCGAATCATTGAAGGTTGAACTAGACACGCAGCTTAAAGAAAAACAAGTCTCGTTCGAAGATAAGATATCTTCAATAGAAAACGAGAAACAAACTTTATTTTCTCGTTGTCAAGAGCTTTCCACTCAAATAGCTGCTCTTGAGTCCTCCACGAACGAATGGAACTGCAAAGAGAATGAACACCAGGCAACCATCAAAGAACTCAAGGATAGCTTAGAAGAACAGAAAGAAACGTTACGTCTTAAAGAGGACCGAGTCAAAGAATTGGAATCAGAACTTACAGAAAAAGCCAACCAACTTGAAGTGTCGCTCCTGTCTTTATCAGAGAAGGAAAACGAGCTTTCTTTGAAGAAGGGAACAGATTCCACCATGTTGAAACAGGTTCAAGAAGACCTTGATGCTGCCAAGAAGGATGCTGAATCGAAGGAGGTTGAGATTAATCATTTGAGGTCACAAATCGAGCTCTCAGCTTCAGAGTCAATTCAACAAGAGCAAAATGTGAGAGAATTGGAGATAAAACTCACCGAAAAGTCAAAAGTAAACATGGAACTTGAACATTCTATATCTGAATTGAGATATGAGATTGTCAAACTACAAGACGAACTCGACAAATCCACTTCAGTTATTGAGGAAAAGACCAGGGAGATTACTGAACTCCAAGACAACATTGAAGCAGCCGCTGTGTCTACTAAAACTTCTGAGGAGCATCAAATGTCCATTGATAAGTTGAAATCAGAAATTCAGGAGGTAAGGCAGAAATTAAGAGAAGTCGAGAATGAGCGAGAAGAACTTGTCAAAAAATCCACCGATGCTGAAATTGAACTCGAGAGGTCTATGCAAAAATCGCAGTTAACAGAGAAGGCTTTCGAGCAGGAAGTATTCCTGAAAGCTACTGAAGTTGAGAGACTTGCACGCGAAGTATCTTCACTCCGTGGATCTCAGTCCACGTTGGAGAAAGAGAACAATCTGTTGAAGACTCGCCTAGAGAATAATGCGTTGTCAAAAGCTCAACTTGAGTCTGAGATCAAATCAGTTGCCGATGAGTTGGAGCTCAGATCTCTGGCGGATTCTAAACATACCAAAAAGATCTTATTATTGGAATCCATGGCCAAAGAGTCAGACGAACTTGTGTTTGAATTGAAAACAAAGCTTGGCGATTATGTGGAAGAGAAGATGAACTTGGAGAGTGAATTGGAGAAGTCAAAGAGTGATTACGAGCAATTGAAGTCAGATTTGAAAGATAAGGAAGCAGTTATTGAGGATTTGCAGAAGTCAGAACAACAGATGAACGGTCATTTGGCACAGGTTGAGCGTTTGGAGAATGAGCTCAAGTTGGAAACAGAAACTTTGACAGAAACTTCCATGAGTTTGGCTCAAACGGCCACACTACTTGATGCTGAGAGGAATTTGAGCAAAATCGCCAGAGAGGAAAATGATAACCTTTCCAAAGAGATATCGAAGTTGAGACTGGAGAGCGAAACTGCTCAACAACATTGGAAGAGGACTTCTGCAGAGGTCAAGACGGTGAAAGAGCGATTAGAAGAGGAGTTGGACGAATACAAATCCAAATTACAGAAAGCAGAGAGCGAGTTGAGGGATGCTAGGAAAGAAATTATGGAATTGACAATGGAAGTGACAAAAGTCAAACATGACTTGGAGTCACCACTGAGCTCCACAGGCCACTCTCAAGAGAACGACAACAATACCCTCAATACCGAGATTGCATCGTTAAAGGAGCAATTGGCAGCTAAGCAGAATGTGGAGGCTGATTTCGAAGACTTGGTGTTACTATGGGAGGAGCAGGAAAAGAAGATGATGCGGTATAAGAGTCAGTTGGTCGCACTTGGCCAATATGAATCAAGTGAGGAGGAGGATGATAGCGATGACAACGAAGAAGAGGGTTAATAAAAGTATAAAAATGCATTCAATCACGAAACTAAATGATAGAAAATAAAGACATTATAGACAGTTGATTAATTATCCTGATATATGCATCTTGAATTAATTGACCAGTCAAACGCCATTGTATGTGAAAAGATTCGTATTTACTTTTACTATGTCGGACCTCCATAGTTTGTGCATCTCAATAGTAAAAAAATTAGCAAGGATAACAACACCACTATTCTGTTGCTATGATTCTTCTCATAGATTCGTACGACTCTTTCTCCCACAATCTTTCACGGTTGGTGGAAAACAGCACAGGGAAGGAAGTGGTGACCATCTATAATGATACTTTCTCACCATCTGAGTACGCCTCAGCCTTTGAGTCGTGGATTCAATATTTTGACTATATAGTGGTGGGCCCAGGACCGGGACATCCGGACATTGCTAGCGATATTGGTATTGTCAAATGGCTCTACCAGCACTTCCTCACGTCTGGTGAAAGGGTGGTTCCCATCTTGGGAGTTTGCTTAGGTTTCCAGAGCTTGTGCAATGAGACGGGGAACAAAGTCACGAGGTTGGACGCCATCAAACATGGTCAGGTGTACGAAATGAAGCCAGTTGCCTCAGACTTATTTGGATACTCTGAATCAGACTTGGCTTCATTTGCCAGTGTTAGATACCATTCATTGCACGTGGAAATCTCCACACTTAATGGACAAATTGTGCCCTTAGCCACATGTGATGATTCTGAACATTCAACACCGCTCTTGATGGCAGGTAAGCATACATCCCTTCCTCTTTATGGTGTTCAATATCATCCTGAGTCGATCTGTTCTGACAAAGGTGAAACTCTCGTGCGCAGATTTGACTCCATAGCTAAAGCATACAATGATGCCAACAGAAGTGATCTTCCCCGCTTGCAGGATACTTGCAAAATGAAAGAAATTAATGATAAGTACACCCGTGACCGTGCCGTGCATGAGAAGTGGCTTGTTCCTGACGGCAAGTTGGTGGACAATGAACTTCCACATTTTGTCTTCCAAAGGGTTGCTTTGGCCGACTCAAGCACTCGTCCATTGGATGTATGTGACCACCTTGAACAAGAGGGCACCAAATTCATATTGTTGAACTCCGCAGCTGACCCGGGCGAATGGTCTATTATCGGTTTACCCATTGACGGGGTCAGCGAGGTCATTACTCACTCGATCGACTCACCACAAACTGTTAATGTTCTGAAATTCAACTCCGAGCAGTCTGAAGATATTAGGGTTGCCTCTGTTTGGGAGTTCGTTTCTCAACGTATGCAAATGACTTATGTCTCCAGAGAAACCATTGAAGCCAAGATGACTGAAAAGCCCACTCGCCCATTGCCATTCTTTGGAGGGTACATGGGCTTGTTCTCATATGAAGAAGGTCACTATGTTAACACAAAGGAAATCTCTTCATTTTGTGACGGACCAACCCCAGACACTAAGCTAGTCCACATTGAGAGAGCACTTGTTCATGATAGAATTTCCAACCAATGGTACTTTCTTTCCATCAGAAACGAAAATGATGAGTCTGAGTGGTGCCAGAAGTTTTTGGCCAAACTATTGGCCGCTCAAGATCTTGTCTTGAAAGCCGATAGCGTCCCAACTAGTGTCAAGTTGCTCTGCAAACCCGCCGATCAAAAGATTCAGTATTCCTTTCCTGACCGGAACATTTACCGTGAGCAATTCGAAACTTGCCAGGAAAATCTTCATTCCGGAGATTCTTACGAGCTTTGCCTCACCACGCAGCTGAAGTTGTATCTCCCCAGATATTTAAACACCTGGGACATTTACAAGGTTCTTGCTGTGCACAAAAATCCTTCTCCTTATTCATGTTACATGAACTTCGATGATTGTGTTTTGATTTCATCGTCTCCAGAGCGATTTGTTTCATGGAAGGATAGTCAAGAACAACCAGGCAGAAAGATTGTAGAACTCAGACCAATCAAAGGAACGGTGCGCAACACCGAAGATGTTACACTTGAGGATGCCACCAAGCTTCTTCGGACACCCAAGGAGATGGGAGAAAACCTTATGATTGTGGATCTTATTCGCCATGATCTCAACTCATTTATCGATGATGTGAGAGTGAATGGACTCATGAAGGTGGAGGAGTACAAAACTGTTTACCAACTTGTAAGTGTCATCCAGGGTCACTTGAAAAGCGTTGGATACAAGGGAATTGATGTGTTACATCTGTCACTTCCACCAGGCTCCATGACTGGTGCTCCCAAGAAGAGGTCTGTGGAACTTCTCCAGCATATCGAAAGCATGCAGCCCACAATGATTTCGGGTGGTCGCCGAGGCATTTACAGTGGTGTAGCAGGATACTGGTCGATCAGTGATGACGCAGACTGGTCAGTCGTGATCCGGTCAATCATGCATTACAAGAACGATAAGGAGAATAATGCATCAACAAATGTGTGGAGAATTGGAGCAGGTGGAGCCATAACGGTTCTTAGTGAAGAAGAGGGAGAATGGGAGGAAATGCAAGTGAAGCTTTCGAGCACGCTCCAGACCTTCACATGATGTACATAGTAAATTATTGGAATAGACAATTATGGACCAATTAAGATAATTAATTTAGTCTTCAGGTTTAATAGGCGTATATTTTGGAATTGTGTAGAGGTTACTTGTTGCGAAGAGATCAAGATACTCAAGTGCATAAGATTCTTTGCGGAACGGGCTATGGTCTAGAGATGCCATCGAAGTTCCCAATCCAAATTTAATCTTTGAAAATCGGTGACACTAAGAAAAAAAGTGAAATTGGCAGCATTTCAAGAAGTCACAAAATCCGATAACAATCAATCAAGCAATCCAAACTTCAGAATATTTGATGCAGGGCCAACCCAAATCGCTTAAGCCTTGCATAGTGACTATCAACCTCTCATTTAGTACTAAAATTTTAACCAGAACCACCCTTTTAAATTGCAGAGATGTCTCTGATAAAAGTCCAGAGACGCAAATTGTTTCTCATAGCCCTTGCTGCGGCTTTTGTCATGGTTTGCTTCTTCACTAGTTCGTCGTCACTCGACGTGTCTAAGTTGGACTTCAACACCGTATCTGGTCTATTTGACCCACGACCCGAGGAACTAGACACGGACTTGCAAGATAAGGATGCAGCAGATGTGAGTTCCAACAAAGCTTCCACCAAGAAGCCATCTTCAGAGAAAGTGAATCCGGAAATATACTTAGGAGACAACTCCGAATACGATCAGTATGAGGAACTTCCCAAGACCAATGCTGAAGATCCCGATATGGAGGATGAGGGGAAGGAAACAGGAAAGAATATGGATGATTCGAATCCAGGGGCTGCCGGGGTCCCTGCCAACATTCCAGAGCCTCGTTATCCAGATGTTCCAAGGCTTGCGGAACTGAAGATCGCTAAACCTCTCCGATTCCGTATCTACTCACACAACATCAAGAACGGGGAGAAAAGAGACTTGGTTCCAGGCGAAACACCATGGGACATGCGGAGAGTTGATATCGTGGGGTCCATCAAGCTACACATGGCGCCTAATATGATTATTGTGCTTCAGGAAGCACTTGAATTCCAGCTTTCATACATTTTGGCTCAGCTTAACCTCTTCAACGAGAATGATGAGTCCGAATGGATCGCACTTGGAGGAGGGAGAATTGATGGTAAATCAAAGGGTGAATATGTGCCTATTATCCTTCGTAAAAGCGAATGGGATATAATTTACACCGACACATTTTGGCTCAATAATGGTGAAACAAGAACCGCTGTTGCAGGATGGGATGCCAAGTACCCACGGATCTGTACTTATGGTACACTCAAGAATAAGGAGTCTGGTGCCTACCTAAACATGTTCAACACACATTTCGATCACAAGGGAGATACCGCAAGAATCGAATCAGCAAGGTTGCTCATGAATAAGATGGATTCGGTCAATGAGTGGCCCTCATTACTCTCAGGAGATCTCAACTCGAAGCCAGACGACAAGACTCATCAGCAATTGATCTCCGGGCTCAGGGACGTGCATAATCTCGCATCCTCATACAATAAGTACGGACACAGAGAGTTCACTGTAACGGGATTCCTGGGTGCTAGGTACTCGAAAGGCGAGCGTATCGATTACATTTTTGCACCTTCAACCACTAGGAAATTGAGCGAAGATAAGTGTCCAGATAACCTGAAGATTTACATTCAATTGGAATCATATTCCGTTCTTCACTCTAAATATGGAGGTACTTACATGAGTGACCATAGGCCGTTGATGGCACAATTCATGCTTGGTGGATGTAATACAAAGAAGAGTTGAGTTTCTGAAAGAGATGCTACTATGGAAACATTAAGCTTAACGTGTCGATTTGATTTCGACAGCGAATTTCGAGACACTGCAGTACATGCATCAGTTTACAATGCCACTAGATTAACTCCTCAAATGGCAGACAAATCATCAGCTCTCACTTACAAGAATATTTGCGATGGCTTTCACAACTACATCCATGCACATTGCACTGGTGATACTTTGGCGATATGTACAGGTCAGTATTTAAGTACGGTTGGCCTCTATGGTCCAACAGACGATTTTTTTATAGGAACACTTCGAACTCGCATTCATTAGGAAACGGAATATTTAAAAGAAAACATTCTTTTCCTCTCAAAATATAGTGCTTCCCCTTAGATTACTATTACAAATTTTGTAACAACCTGCACATACACACACACAACTTTAGAAAAATTCTTCACGTCGATTTCTCCAACAACCATCATGTCCTACGACGATATTGAAAACGCTACTCCTGACATTGTCATCGGGTCTACTATCCCAGACCTGGAGGAGGTAATCTACGAACACGACATCGACTCCGGTGCCGAGGAGGAGGCGGAGCCAGCACCAGAGAAAGAGAAAAAGTCCGTGGCGTTTGCTGGATTAGAAGATGAATACGATGAGGAAGAGGCCCGCAGAGAATTTGAAGAAGGTGGAGGACTTCCTGAACAGCCTGAGAACCCAGATTTCTCCAGCTTGACCCCACTCAGCCCTGAAATCATCAACAGACAAGCAACAATCAACATCGGAACCATTGGACATGTGGCTCACGGTAAATCCACCGTTGTCAGAGCCATTTCCGGAGTACAGACCGTCCGTTTCAAGGATGAGTTGGAAAGAAACATTACCATTAAGTTGGGTTACGCCAACGCCAAGATCTACAAATGTGATAACGAAGAGTGTGAAGCTCCAGGATGTTACAGATCGTTCAAATCCGACAAGGAGATCCACCCTAAATGTCAGCAACCAGACTGTAACGGCCGTTACAACTTGGTTCGTCATGTGTCGTTCGTCGACTGTCCAGGTCACGATATTTTGATGAGTACCATGTTGTCCGGAGCAGCCGTTATGGATGCTGCTCTTTTGCTTGTGGCTGGTAACGAATCTTGTCCGCAACCCCAGACCTCGGAGCACTTGGCTGCTATCGAAATCATGAAGTTGAACCACGTCATCATCTTGCAGAACAAGGTGGATTTGATGCGTGAAGAGTCAGCCTTGGAGCACCAGAAGTCCATCTTGAACTTCATCAGAGGTACTATCGCTGATGGAGCACCAATCGTTCCAATCTCTGCCCAGTTGAAATATAACATTGATGCCGTCAATGAAATCATCTGCGACTACATTCCTGTTCCTCCAAGAGACTTTTTGGCATCTCCTCGTTTGATTGTCATTAGATCTTTCGACGTCAACAAGCCAGGTGCAGAGATCGACGACTTGAAGGGAGGTGTTGCAGGTGGCTCTATTTTGACTGGTGTTTTCAAGATCGGTGATGAGATCGAGATCAGACCAGGTATTGTTACTAAAGATGACAACGGAAAAATCCAGTGTAAGCCTATTTTCTCCAATATTGTTTCCTTGTTTGCTGAGCACAATGACTTGAAGTTTGCAGTTCCTGGTGGTTTGATTGGTGTGGGTACTAAGGTTGACCCAACCTTGTGCAGAGCCGACAGATTGGTTGGTCAGGTTGTTGGTGCAAAGGGTCACTTGCCTTCCATCTACACAGACATCGAGATCAACTACTTCTTGTTGAGAAGATTGTTAGGTGTCAAGACTGAGGGCCAGAAGCAGGGTGCTAAGGTCCGTAACTTGGAGGCCGGTGAGGTTTTGATGGTCAACATCGGTTCTACAGCCACTGGTGCTCGTGTGGTTGCCGTGAAGGCTGATATGGCCCGTTTGCAATTGACTTCTCCAGCATGTACTGAGGTTAACGAGAAGATTGCCTTGTCGAGAAGAATTGAGAAGCATTGGCGTTTGATTGGTTGGGCCACCATCAAGAAGGGTACTACGTTGGACCCTGTGGCATAAAGGCTGGTACAAAGCTGTTAAACTCTTCTATTCTGTATTTATAGTCATAATCACGATCTATGTGTATCGATATCCACTGCGTACAAGTATTCTTCGCTCTTCACAAACTTTGGATACGAGTCAACCTCCATGAGTCTGTAGATAGAGGACGCAATCTTGCCAAAGACATCGTAGATCCGACTTAAGGCAGACATAATCTCCGCCAACAGCATCTTGCCGGAGTTAAGCATTAGGGTAGGCAGCTCAACGGTGCACGAGGCGGGACGTTCAAACGCAGGCTTGATTGGCACGATCTCTTCAGAGAAGTCAAGAACCGTTTCACAAACGGGAGTTTTCATGTAGTCAACTTGAGGTGTGCTCATCAGAGGACTGTCAAGAAAATCAGATTCTCTTGCTTGCTCCATCACGCTTATAATCTCTTGCCGCAAGCCAAATCCAATATTGAGGTCATACATGGACTCCAGACTAAGATAGGTCAGATACAAGTGGAATGCCAACGAGTAGCAGATGCATGCCTGGTTCTCAATAATGCTTGCCAAGCGGCCCTTCTTCACTTCATCCAGAAGCCCGGAGTGGATCTTTAAGAGTTGGGACAATTGGCTCTTCAGCTTTGCAAACTCTGCCAAGTTGAGGTAAGCTATGAGATTCTCGGAGCATCGCTCTTTTTCCATATGTTGCTTGAACAAATATCTCATACCAGGGTCGAGGAGAACTGATTTTAAATTCACTTTTCGACTACTTTCTTCATACAATTGGATGTCTTGTCGCAGGTCAATAGATCCCAACGATTCCAACCCCAGTATTTCACTATTCCACCGGCAAGCACGCTCTCCTCTGGGACTTAGAATATAGTATGCCTCCTTGTGGGCCGAAAACTTACCTGCGGAAGCTGCCAACGTAATTGGAGTCAAAAGGCCATACTTAAGGAGAAGATTTCCAATATCCAACGTTTCGGCCCGGCTTGAAAGAACGGTACAATCCAAGAGCCATTGTGAGATCGCCTTACCGGTGAAGCAGAAGTTAATGATGACTTCTCTCTCTTCGGTCTTGAACACTTTGTTCTGAAATACCCTCAAGCCCGATTCCGATTCGTAGTACTGGATATGAGCATCCGATTCAGGGTTGGTGAAGTACTTGTGGTGGAATGGACTCACGAATATTCTTGAAGGTTGAACGAGATCACCGAAGTGGTGGGCCATGACCTCGCTTGAGAATGATAAGGACGATATTGAGACGTGTTCATCATCTGCTATGCACTTGACCATACACGGAGACTGCCTCGACGACCACACATTAGGTGTGGGGCCCATCATCTGAGTGATGAGGATGTAGAGAAGGTACTCGGAGTACAATAACTTGTTTCCTGGATGGGATCTATCGAACGAAAACATATGAATGGAATTGAAAGATGATTTCACCACCAGAGGCATCTTTTCGCGTGTCAACCCCATGCTTTTCCAAAAATTATACACCGTGGCAGTGCCTTTTGGAGTGATTTGAACCGTCATGGACTCCGAAAGTGCATCTTCAGTTCTGGAGATCGGACAATGAAGAAGGTGAGCAGCATAGTATCGTTTTAACAAAGAGAATGCCAAATCGGGCTTCACCGAATAAGAGATGGTGGAACTGACAGTATTCAGCTCGAGAGTCCATTGCAACAGTTGCATTAATTTAACCGCACGTCGAACCTCAAAACAAAATGGATACTGTTTGGTAAATGAATATTGTCTGAGCGAATGCAGAAAGCTCCTGGGCTTCTGCAGAAAATCGTTAAGATCTAATACAAGAATCAAAATGGAGAAGATTTCCATCTGGCTCTTCTCATTGATCTCATGGCCCCGTCTCAATCCGGGTTTCATTGTATTAGGAGTTGCGAAATCCGTTTGTTGGAGCGAATGCACCATGAAAGCAAAAAAAATTGAAAGCAAATACTTTCGACCTCTTTAAAAAAAGGAAACCTGAGAAGTGATGACAAGGAGAACCTGTCAAATATTGTTCTGTATGTTTCAGGTGGCCCTTAGATTGATCTGACACTAACTAGATGAGTGCGCGAGTTTCAGATAACTTCACCGTTTCAGATACGAAACACACACACACCCACGCACTTACTCACAATTTAGTCAACTTTTTGTACGATTCCAGGTCAGGAATTAGCAGCCCGAGCTCCTCCAAGGATATATCTAGCTGGAGCATTTTAGAGTCCTCGATCACCATGTTCTTGTACATGTTGTAGTTGTTGTTGACATTGACCTCATTATTACTGGTGATAAGGTCAAATAATAATCCCATGTGGTAGAGATTTGCCCAGCAGTCCCTCATGACCTTGGATGACCGAACTTTTTGCTTCACTTTGAAGCTTGAGAAGATCGTACTGTCTGCCGATGCTGAATTGGTCGAAGCGGCTGTTGCTTCGATATTTGCCTGTTTCATCATGTCCGCATATTCTTTGTAAGCCAAGTTGAAGTTCACCAGAGGCACATCCACTTTCTCTATCCACCTAGCCGCTGCTATTGTTAGAAGCAATTCCAAATTCGAAAGCGATTCCACTATGGACTGGGCATATCCGGGAGACAACTGATTCAAGTATATTTCGAATTTGTCTGACTGCGGAAACGGTTCTTTGACAGTGATACTGGCCACTGGTAACTGGCAGCAAGTAAAAACATCCTTATAGTTCTTGGTGGTGTAAAATATTTTATAAATCACCTTTTTCAACCCACTGGGCAAAGAATATAATGTCTGAACATGCAGATTCCACTGCTGGGCGTAGCTGGGATTTGTGAATTTGGCTGTATCTTTGGGTGCGACCGTCAAGTTAAGCATCACATTATTCCAGAATTCCTCGATGGTTGATGGCCGTAGAATGGAAATGATTCGCTGACTGAACCTACTCTTAACTCTTCTTTCAAGGAGCTCTCTTGTAGTAATTTTCGTAGAAATACCAATCACCGAAATAGGAACCCTTGAGCTTTGTGATAGCTCGAAAAGATTGTAAAGCAAAGTCTGCTTTGCCCCTCCAGTGAACTTTTCAATCTCGTCAATTACAATTATCACTGGCACATACCTCTCCTTAATGTCTTCTTGAGGCTTTCCCGGGGCATTACTGTCAAGTGTGAGCAAGATATTAGTGAAAGTATCATTGATTGCTCTCTGCTCAAATGTGCGCGAGTTGTCTTCGCCATTGACTAGACGAGAGTGGTTATCCAACTGTCTCGCAATTTCTCGGATAGCCAACTTTTCATCTGAATGAAGAAGGGCATTCAACTTGACGGTAATGAACAGGTTTTCGTGCTTCACTCGTAGAAGTGAAAGGGCTCTGTCAACAATATACGTCTTTCCTGAGCCTCTTGGACCAACTAAGAGTGTTGAATGTCCTTCCAAATCTTTGACGGTGTGTTCTAGAATAGAATATATCTCCTTGTAAGGTGCGTGAAGCGAAGATTTGTGTAGAAGAGGAAATTCTAACCCAGATATCTGTGGTTTGATGATCTTCTTCATTGTTTCAATATCAGAAGCAGTAATTGGACAATCCTGAATATCATCTGAACCGTTGGATTCATTGACATCTTCATTGACATCTTCATTGACATCTTCATTGACATCTTCATTGACATCTTCATTGACATCTTCATTGACATCTTCATTGACATCTTCATTGACATCTTCATTGACATCTTC
>Ga0160505_100195_pt1 | contig 43849 bp, 45 predicted proteins | sample DIDeMG_FD_108225 | JGI IMG/M metagenome (GOLD analysis project Ga0160505, IMG submission 108225) | Enriched chicken feces microbial communities from UW Madison campus, WI, USA - DID2874_E49_Stillage MG | ecosystem: Host-associated > Birds > Digestive system > Large intestine > Fecal ... | reverse complement strand
CGTAAACAAGGAATGAAACTTCATGTTTATGCTGGCGCTGAACACCCACATGCTGCACAACAACCAGAAGTATTGGACATCACAAACTTAATCTAATAGGAGGGAATTTCATTGGCACAAGCTCAATATATCGGCACAGGCCGTCGTAAAAATGCAGTAGCTCGCGTACGTTTAGTACCAGGTACTGGTAAAATTACTGTTAACAAAAAAGATGTTGAAGAATACATTCCACACGCTGACTTGCGTGAAGTAATCAACCAACCATTCGGCGTTACAGAAACTAAAGGATCATATGATGTTTTTGTAAACGTAAATGGTGGTGGATATGCTGGACAATCAGGTGCAATCCGTCACGGTATCGCACGTGCATTGCTACAAGTAGATCCTGATTTCCGTCTAGCTCTTAAACGCGCTGGTTTACTTACTCGGGACGCACGTATGGTCGAACGTAAGAAACCAGGTCTTAAGAAAGCCCGTAAAGCTTCTCAATTCTCTAAGCGTTAATATCCTTTATATATCAACGTTTCTGGCACTTTCCAATTTTTGGGAAGTGTCTTTTTTTGTACGCTTAGGTACGAAAAAATGTACGAGATTTTGAATTGGCTGTTTTTAAGACCTAGGTCAGATACTATTTAATCGTTCTTTTTATCTTACTTGTATGTTATTTTAATTAGTTATTTATTTCGCTTGTCGCGCTTCATCTAGACGTTTCTCGAATTTTTCATAAGTGGAAAGATCGACAACATTTGGAGTATTGACGTATATTTCTGTCGTTTTGATATCCGAATGGGTTAGGGCTTGAGAAATTTGCGCCATTGTTGCACCACCTTCACGAGCCAACGTGCTAAAGGTATGTCGTAGCTTGTGTGGATTTGTCTGGGTTAGTTCCTCATGTCTTCGGCGAATGGATTTTAGCCGATAATTTAAGTAATCCACATGAACCGGAATATTTACTTCGCCGCTTCGATTGGCATAAGTGAAAAGAAATTGTTCTTTTGTCTGCTTAATCCCAAGTTGTAAAAGTTCTTCCTTTTGTTTTTGCTTCCATTCTTTCAATAGTTTAATAAGGAATGTCGGAATCTTGAACTTCGTGGCTTTTCGACCTTTTGTGGATTTTAAATTACCAAATTTATCCTTACTTTGAATCAAACTGACATAACCATTTTCAAAATCAATATGCTTCCACTGAAGGGCATAGGATTCGCTCTTGCGGTCCCCTAGGTTCAACGTTAGCATCAAGAGAACATAGTCTTGCATGATTAGTAAACCTTTGCTGTAATCCTCATTGGCTGCGTCTAACCAAGCGATTAATTCTTCGGCTGTCAGTGCTTCACCGTTAAGCTGACGCTCCGCCTTTAGTTGTTGTTTCTTGGGATCACCCACGTACCGAATCACTTTTTCAATCCGATTGTATTCGATATACTCTAATAGCTCCGCAATATCAAAAATCTGATTGACGTAACTTTTGATAATTTTGATATTGGCGTAAGTTTGGGATTTTTTCATCAAAGCACGAAGCACAAAGTCTTTATTGTCGTTTAAGAACTTGATGGAATATTCACCAAACATCGGTAGAATATGAAGACGGAAGACATCTTTCGTATTGCTAATGGTTGTGGCAGTTGGTATTTGCCTAGATCGTCCAGTAGAACCAGCGATGTACATATCCAACCAAACTGTTTCATAAAACTCTTTAAATTTGATATGCCCGTTTAATTCAAATGAACGAGCACTCTTTTCATTAAGCACGCGTTGAATTTTTTGAGACAGGTCTTTTTCAGCCTGTTCCGCTTCTTTTTTTGTCCTAAATGTTTTGCGGTAGCGCTCGGTAGTGACACCGAGAATTTGTCGCACCTCCTTGGGGTAAAACACCTCCAATTTGTAGTGGTTGTTTTTCAGTTTAGTAATTGCCATGTTACTTCCTACTTTCTTATACGCAAACCAGAACGTAGGAATGACTACGTTCTGATTATAAACCGCTTCTAGCGACTATAGCAATGGAGCCATTCATCTATAGCTTGCCGATCAAAACGCACAACACCTTGAATCGTGATCTTTGGCAGTCCTTGTTCGACCCATTTATCCAAAGTGTTGTTCGCAATATGGAGATATTGGCAAGTTTCTTTCTTGGTTAAATAGCGTTTGTCGATAGCAGTATCTTGTCGTACTTGATTCACATTGTTTAGAAGAAGTGTGTAAACACTATTTCCTAGCTGTTTCATCTGCTCATCGTTCAGTAAAAATTGAACTTCGTGCATAGGCAACCTCCTTTCTCTAGTAAGAATCTTCATTTTCCAATTCCAGTATTTTTTGTTCGATAAAGGTCTGATCTGTTTCCGTGAATTTTTCTTTTCCTGTGGCTAGTAATTCTCTCAAATAGACTTCTGCTTGTTCTGATCCATAGGCTTGTAGAAAAGCTTCATAAATCATGGCGAGCGATTTCGAAGTGGCATTTTCTAACCAAGCTTTCTTCTTGGAAAAGGTTGACTTTTCACGAATTACACGTAAGGGGATTTTGGGAATACCCCCCACAAATTTATCCCACCATTTCATGTTCGACCAACGAGCTTTGTTGTGATAATTGACGGGGCCTTTGGGTTTGGTCTTGAAGCTGTAGTGGGAAGCTAAAATGCCACGAATTACCGTATTGAGTGGTATTCCTTTCGCAAGCTTTTCCACGGCTTGCCGAGCTTTCTGATCGGTTAATTCCAGTTCCCAGCGAACCCACTCGTTGACTTGGACAATTTCCCCCATTTTATCGCGGATTTCTTGCTTTTTGTCATAAATCCGCAGTAGTTGCGGCTGAGCGCCAATATAAAGCGTATGGCCAGTTAGAATGCCTTCCTGTAGTTGCCCACTGTTTACTTCCCGAAAGTGGCGGCTTTGAGAGCTGAGTTGGCCGTTCTTCACGTATTTTTGCAAGGTAGACACAGGGGGAGAGGAGCCGTCAAATAAATCCATTGCCAAGTCGGCACGAGTAATGGTTCCCTTGGCTTTTAAAATGGTGGCTAAGAATTTCTGCCAATGCCACTCCTCCACACTAGACATATATTCTTCATATTGGCGACACCCTTGACCCGATAAGTTTACTAACAGATTATTGTGGTGGTCACTTTGGTGAATGATAATATCTGCAAAGGAATAGTGAGAATGGTAGGTGGGAAAAGGGCTCCCTTTCTTTTCCGAAGTGAAGTCAGAAAGGGTAATTCCCAATAAGTCCGCAACTTTTTCCATTGAAGCATCCGGTAATGAAAAACGTAGAAAATCGATCAGACATTCGTTACTTTGCCGGGGTGTTTGGTTCATTCACTTCTCCTAGTTGATAGGAGGTGGCACTAATTTTCAATGCTGCAAATTGCCAGGTGTCAATCATTGGTTGACCTTCTCCCACAAATGATTTTTTCTGAATTTTTCGGGGATAGACATTTAAACCTTTAAAACGAATGGGAATCAACTCGCCGTCTTCATAGTTATCTAAAATTGGTAATTCTTCTTGATGCTCGACCACAATGGTGATCGGGGAGCCGAGTTCTGTTCCGCCGTTATTTAGAACTAATTCGACAAAAGCTCGATCGTAGACTTTGAAGGTGAGGGTCATTAGCCCGGTTTCTACACGTTCGCCAACATGGTTCTGTTCACGTTCCATCCGCATTTGAATATCACTTTTGGCTACAACAAAACGTTGCGGGAGTTTGAATTGTTTGAGATCGAAACGTAGACTGGCTAGATTGACAGTTTCTGAATCGTTGAGTGAGATACTAGTTCCTTTTTGGATCATTAATTTTTTTGACATGTGTATTTCTCCTTTGATTTTGAATTTAGTCTTTGTTTTAATTGGTTGAAACAAAGTAGAGTGGGTGCACGTATCAGTTGCATAAAATTTCCTCCTTTCACTAACAAGAACAATTTGGAACCCCCTATTTTCCAAAAAATGTGGAATTTCTCATAATTTTCTTTGTGAGTGATTTCCCTTCCATTACTACTACAATCTGAGTAGGGTAATTTTTCGAAACAACAGGCAATTGAAATAACTTGTAAGAGATTCTTAAACTATTCGATTCTCAATCGACTTCTTTCGGAAAAGTTTTTTTGGGGGGAAAACACAAAAAAGACGTGTAAACGAACTCGGCTCTGCCGCTGGCAGCCGGTCCGTTCACACGTCTTTTGGTTTGCTATTTAGCTAATTTTGACAAAATTTGAATCTTTGAAAAATGCTCGTGAAGCCTTTTGTAGCAACCCTCAGAGGAATTTTCAATGAGTTCGGTACCCCCGTGTTACTAATGGGGAAAGTTGCTTTAAGTGAATATTTATCATGATTGATTCTTGTCTGTTGATTTGAAATAGACAAAAAAACTAAAACATTTGGAATGTCAGAAAGCCAATAATTCCTAGAACGACTATCAAAAATAATAAAATAGGCAAATCCCTCACCTAATAATTTGATATCATAATTAGGTAACATAAAACTTATCTTTTGCTATTTTTTATGAAATAGAGAGGAAATAGACGAATTCGACTTTTTATAAAAATACGGTTTGAAAAAGGATAATGGAATTTTTTTCCGGAGTACTAAGGAAATATTTCGTTTGTTTGGGAAGCGTTTCCAAAGTATACTATGCATGTAAATAACAAATAAGAAGGAGAATCAGAATAAATGACAACGAGTTTTCCAAAAGATTTTCTCTGGGGTGGGGCAGTTGCAGCTCACCAATTGGAAGGTGCGTGGCAAGCTGGTGGTAAGGGGGTCAGTGTTGCTGACGTTATGACTGTCGGTTCACCAACCCGTTATCGCGCCATTACAGACGGTGTCTTACCCAATGAATATTATCCAAATCATGAGGGAATAGATTTTTATCATCGTTATAAAGAAGATATTACTCTTTTTGCAGAAATGGGTTTTAAATGTTTTCGAACATCAATTGCGTGGACACGGATTTTCCCTAACGGAGACGAAGCTGAGCCTAACGAAGCTGGTTTGAAATTTTATGATGACTTATTTGATGAATGTTTGAAGCATAATATTGAACCGATTGTAACATTGTCTCATTTTGAAATGCCGTATCATTTGGTAACAGAGTATGGTGGGTTTCGTAATCGTAAGTTAATTGACTTTTTCCTTCGCTTTGCTGAAGTTTGCTTTAAACGATACAAAGACAGAGTGAAATATTGGATGACGTTTAATGAAATCAATAATCAAGCAAACTTCCATGAAGATTTTGCGCCATTTACAAATTCTGGTATTTTTTATCAAGAAGGAGAAGATAGAGAAGCCATTATGTATCAAGCTGCTCATTATGAGCTTGTTGCTAGTGCTAAGGCAGTAAAAATTGGGAAAGCCATTAATCCAGATTTTCAAATTGGCTGTATGATTGCTTTTGCACCATTATATGCGGTAAATGACAAGCCTGAAAATGCGTTGATGTCATTAAAATCGATGGAGAAACGTTATTACTTTTGTGATGTCCATGTTCACGGTTTTTATCCAAATCACATCTTGAAGTATTGGGAACGTAAAGGAATTAAAATTGATTTTACACGTGAAGATGAAGAAGCATTGAAAGAAGGCACGGTTGAGTATATTGGTTTTAGTTATTATATGTCGCATGCAGTTGTTCATCATGAAGAAAATGTTCACTACGATTATGACGAGACAAAAGATTTAGTACGTAATGAATTTGTTAAAGCCTCTGATTGGGGCTGGCAAATCGATCCGGTTGGTTTACGTTATTCGTTAAACTGGTTCACAGACATGTATCACGTGCCATTATTTATTGTCGAAAATGGGTTTGGTGCTTACGACAAAAAAGAAGCAGATGGCAGTGTCCATGATGAGTATCGCATTGACTATTTAAAAGCACATATTGAACAAATGAAGTTAGCCGTAATTGAAGATGGGGTTCACTTGATGGGCTATACCCCCTGGGGCTGTATTGATTTAGTTTCGGCTGGAACCGGAGAAATGGAAAAACGTTATGGTTTTATTTACGTTGATAAAGATAACAAAGGAACTGGTACTTTAGCACGAAGTAAAAAAGATTCGTTTTATTGGTATCAAGAAGTGATTCAAACAAATGGTGAAAAAATTTAGAATAATTTAGGGAGTGTATGGATATGAAAAAAGCTTTAATAATTTGTGCAGCTGGGATGTCATCTTCAATGATGGCAGCAAAAACAACGGAGTATTTTAAAAATAAAGGAGAAGAAATAATTGTCGATGCTGTTTCTGCGACAGAAGGTGACAACATGATTAAAACCAGTGATTTTGATTTGTTTTTAATTTCGCCACAAACAACTATGTTTTTAGATAAATTCAAAAAATTAGGCTCAGAAGTTGGGAAACCTGTTGTTAGTATCCCATTTCAAGCTTATGTGCCAATTCCAACTGGGATTCAAAAACTAAGTGAAGTTATTGAAGAAAATATTTAGAAAATGAGGGGAGATAATGAGACCAAAGGAAAGAGAATTGCTCTTGCACTTAATCCAGTATCAAGGCGATTTTGTCACTAGCCAGCATTTGGCCTCTGAGTTGTCATTGTCTGACCGTACCGTCCGCACATATATCACACGTCTAAAAGAACTTATTGCAGAAAATGGGGGTGTAATCACTTCTAAACAAGGTTATGGCTATTGTTTGACTATCGTAAATAAGTTGAATTTCGATCTTTTTTTGGCAAAACAAGGCATTACCTTAAATAGTGAAGAAAAAGCACCCTTGATTTCTGATATTACAGATCGGGAAAATTATATTCTAAATAAGTTGCTACTAGAAGAGGCAACTATAAATTTAGATGACTTGGCTGAAGAATTATTTATTAGTCGTTCTTCTTTGAGCAAGGATATGCAAGAAATCAAAGAGAAACTAAAACCGTATACGTTAATACTTGCTTCAAAGCATGGCGTGGGTCTTTTTGTTAAGGGGGATGAGCGGAATAAACGCCATTTCATTTTAGATACTTTTTTTGGGAAAAATTACACCAATTCGCTTAAAAAGTATTTAGGTAATAGCCCACTTTTTCAAGATATTAGTTTTGAAGAATTGACGATTATTATTTTGGATGAAATTAGAGAGGCCAAGTTAAAAATATCTGACATTATTATTCAAAATTTAGTTCTGCATCTTGCCTTAAGTATTAAGCGCTTAAAAGAAGGTTTTGAAATCAAGGAACTCGGAATAGTAGCTGACATTTCTGAAAAGGTAGAGTATGAAGTTGCTAGAAAAATAGTCAGTCGGATCGAGGTATTTTCTAAAATCTCTTTTCCCTCAGAAGAGGTATCTTATCTTACCTTACACTTAATGGCAAAATCAAATCATCCGGTTGTAGAAGAAAATCAAGAACTAACGGGAGCGCTAACTCATGCTATAACACTATTAAGTAACAGCCTAGGTTATTCTCTAAACGAAGATTATCAGTTGAAAAGCGGTCTATTGGATCATTTAAAACCAATGCTAATTCGATTGGAAAGAAAAATTTCTTTAGATAATCCATTGACAGGTGAAATAAAAAGTAATTATCCCCAGGCCTTTGAGTTGACTAAAAATCATTTAGGTCAGATGCCAGTTTTAATAGATTATCAAATTACTGATGATGAATGGGCGTATTTAACTTTACATGTAATGGCAGCGATGGAAAAAGCAAAAGACATGCAAAAAGTCCATGCTTTGATTATTTGTGCTACGGGTTATGGCAGCGCACAATTGTTAAAGAATCGAGTTGTTAACGAATTTGATAACCATATAACAATTACAAATGTTCAGGGATATTACGAAATTAATGAGACTAGTTTAAATGATGCAGACTTAATCATTTCTTCGATTGATCTTTCGGCTATGATTTTTCCCATTCCAGTTATTCATGTTAGTGTTTTTCTAAATGATGAGGATGTTGCAAGAATTCGGAAAACGATTCATAAAATGAGTACCAAAAATCGACAAATGATAAACCTTAAATTAAATGACGGAAAAGATCAGCGCAAACAAAATATGCTCACAGAACAGATGGGAGAAAAGTATTTTAAACTTTACGACATTGTGCCAACCAAAGAGCAGGTCTTACAAGAATTGGCAGAATTATTGCGTGTTAATGAAGCTGAAAATTATCCAAAAGAATTGTTAGAACAAATTAAGCATCGTGAACAAATGGGACAGATTATTTTTAGTGAAAGTATTGTGGTCCCGCATCCAGCACTACCGGTGGGGGTTTCTACCAAAATTGCTGTGGCGTTGATTCCAAGGGGAATGAGCTGGGATGAAGAAAAGAAAGTTCATTTTGTCTTTTTGATTTCACCTTCGTATATTGAAAACAAAGGAATCACCGTTATGACTAAAGCGATTGTCAAATTAGTAGATTGCTTACCGTTTCAGAAAAAAATGTTAGCAGAACCAACTTTTACCAATTTTAGTCAACTATTTTTACAATTAATGTAAAAAAGGAAGGAGGAAAATTATGACACAAGCCAATGAAAATGTGATGAGTAGTGAAGAAATTCAAGTAACAGCTTTTGAAATTATTTTAAATAGTGGGAATGCTCGTACTACTATTCATAAAGCCTTTGCTGCCATGAGGAAAAGTGATTTTAGTAATGCAGAACAGCTTTTAAATGAGGCTAATGAAGAAATTTTACAAGCGCATAAATCACAAACTACGTTATTAAAAGATTATGCAGGTGGCAAAAAAATTGAAATGGAAATTATTATGGTTCATGCACAAGATCACTTGATGACTACGATGACGCTACTGGAAGTTGCCCAAGAAATGAAATATCTTTATGAGCAAAATGCACAAAATCAAAAAAATTAAAAGGAGGTAAAATCATGAAAGATGCCGATAAAAAAGCCCTCGATTTAGATCGTAAAAAGCTAAGTCTGAAAACAATGTATTTTAATCGTTATCTTTTCGTTCGGTATCTGAGCGCGGGTTTTTTCTTTATCAATTTATACTGGTTGATTGCACTGTTTTTAGTTCAGGAAAAAACGATCTTTATTCCAGCTATTTTAATTCTTGGTATCTTACCAGCTGTCTTTGAACAAGCAAAATTGTACAGTACACCAAAAAATGTAACACCGCGCACAACAGGTTATTACTGGTTACAGTTAATCGTCAATGTTGGATTGTTACTCGCCACTTTTACACCATTATTTCATAGATTGTTTCCTTTTATGAAGCAAGGAATAAGTGGCCGTGCTTTTATTGTGGCAGCTCTTTTAGTTGGTTGTTTCTTATGTTTATGGATACAACATCGTTTACGTGATATCAGTAGCAATCATGACAAGCACTATCAACGGATTAAACAATATGAAAAATCGTTGTACCTATGAAAGGGGAGTAAGATATGTTTAACTTTTTACAAAAATATTTAATGGGACCGATGGGGAAAGTCGCCCAAATGAAAATTGTACGTGCGGTTATGGCAGCCGGGATGGCCTCCATTCCCTTTACTATTGTTGGTTCAATGTTTTTGGTTTTAAATGTGTTACCAGTAGCATTTTCTGGGTTAGAGGGAATATTTGAAGCTAGTTTTTTCAAGATCAGTGATTTATATATGGTAGCAAATACGATGACAATGGGTATTTTAGCTGTTTATTTTGCGATCGTTTTCGCTTATGAATTAACATCTATTGAACGAGATGAACAAGATTTAAATGTTAACCCGTTAACAGGAACACTTTTAGCAGTCTTTGCATTCTTTATGTGTATCCCTGAAATTGTCTGGGAAGGGGGGAAAATGACGTTAGTTAACTCTATTACGGATACTGAAAAAGTAGTAAATGGAATTCGTATGGGCTCTTTTGCCGATCGTTTAGGGACGTCTGGTATTTTTACTGGTATTATCATGTCTGTTATTGCAGTTGAATTATATTGCTTGTGTGTAAAGCGTAATTTAGTAATTAAAATGCCAGATGTCGTACCACCAGGTGTATCACGTTCTTTTACCGCTTTAATCCCAACTTTTGTAATCGCTTTTGTTGTAATGATTATTAATGGTGTTTTGATTGCCCTTGGTACAGATATTTTTAAAGTCATCTACATTCCATTTAGCTTTGTAACGAATTTGACCAATACATGGCTAGGAATTATGGTCATTTACTTCTTAATCCATGCACTGTGGATTGTCGGAATTCATGGCGCAAATATTATTACTTCTTTTCTAACACCAATCGTACTAGCAAATATGGCTGCCAATGCTGCAGGAGCAAACTATCCCTTAGCTGGTGAATTCAATAACTCTTATGTAACTGTTGGTGGTTCTGGAGCAACATTAGGATTGATTATCTTTATTGCTTTTATGGCAAAATCAGATCAATTAAAAGTTCTAGGGAAAGCTTCTCTTGTACCAGGTATTTTTAATATCAATGAGCCGATTATTTTTGGTATACCTATTGTGTACAACCCATTTTTAGCATTACCATTCTTCTTAGCCCCAATGGCTTCAGCATCTTTAGCCTATTTTGCTATTAAATTTGAAATTGTTAAACCAATGTTAGCACAGATGCCTTGGCCATCTCCAGTAGGGATTGGTGCATTCATTGGTTCTGGTGGTGACTGGAAAGCAGCTGTTTTAGCTGTGTTATGTGCAATATTAGCTTTTGCAATCTGGTTTCCATTTATCAAATTCTATGACAATAAACTGTTGAAAGAAGAACAAGATAAAGCAAAAGAATTAGCAGCCTAATTAGAATAAGTTAACCGTCTCCTTTTGTGAGGCGGTTTTTTAGTAACCCTTATTTGTAAAATATGATTGTAAATAAATGTAAGAAGGAGGGCCTTGAATTTACGTGCGGGGATTATTTCCCAATCACGAAAAATTACTTAACTATTGAAAAATGTTGATTTATGGATCGAGCTCTGACCATCTGCAGTATGTACTACTTGATTTCTATGAGATAAATATAAGGCCAATAATAGAATTTGAGTAATTAGTTTGTAGTTATTCTGATTGATAAATACAGAGCACATATTTGAAGTACCCGTGATATTGGAACTTAAACTACTTTCAAAGAATGTGATTTACAGAGTAGTTATTACATAGAAATAAGAGAATTATCGTCAGTATTGTAAATTATCATGGATTTTGGCAAAGAAGATTTTCATGTGTTTCACCCAGGTGGAGCATTAGGAGCAAAACTAGAAAATGACCACCAATAGGATGTTTTTATAACGAGACGAACAATTGAAAAAGTACCATTTTAAAAGAATAAATTTGAAATCAAGTAGAAAAAAATGTTTTTTTAATCGAGATTTCAGTTCACATTTTTTCTGTGAGGTAAAAAAAAGTGAGCTGAACTATACCAAAAAATGAAAACGCTGACGTATTTCATTATGTATTGATTGAAAAAGCAGGATAAAGTGTAGTTTTTATCCTGAGTGACCAAAAAATGTGAACTAAACCAATTTGATAATGAAAACGGTGTCAGCTATAGTTGATTCATAGAGAGGAAGGAGGGCAACCAATTGCTTAGTTACGCAATTAAAGAAAGTTATATTCAATTGGATATCGTGCCTGAAGATTTTGAAGATGCAATCCGGATTTCGATGAAACCTTTCGAGAAAGAAGAAATCGTGACGCCGGCATATACAGAGGAAATTGTAAAGATTTCAAAAGACTTAGGGCCATACATCGTAATCACCAAGAATATCGCTTTACCACACGCCCCAACCGACAAAGGGGCCAAGAAGTTAGGGGTTGGTTTTACCAAACTAGCCAAACCGGTCAAATCAGGAAATGACATGAATGACCCAGTCAAATATTTATTTCCATTAAGTGCACCGGACAATAATTCCCACATCGAGTTATTATCTGAACTCGCTGAACTTTTGGGAAATCCCGATTTTATATCAGGATTGGATGAAATTAAGGAAACAACTGATTTAATCAGCTTATTAAAAAAATTCGAAGGAGAGATGAAAAATGCATAAAGCACTAGTAGCATGTCGCGAAGGAGTAGGTTCAAGTTTAATGTTAAAGATCAAAGTAAATGAGGTTATCAAAGAAAACGACTTCCCAATCGAAGTGGAACATTCTTCATTAGATGGCGTGGTAGGCTTCCCAGGAGATATGATCATTACTTTGACAGACGTAGCAGACGAATTAAGAGAAAAAAATGTTCCACAAGAAATCGTAGGTGTGGTAAATATCGTAGACAAAAATGAAATCAAAGCAAAACTTGAAGAAGCTTTGGCAAAAGTAGAGGCGAAATAAAAAATTAAAATAAAAGGGTAAGAAGAGCAAAAAATGGATTTAATTATTAGTTTCTTAAGTACCCCAGCGGTTATGTTGGGAATGGTAGCCATGATCGGGCTAATCGCTCAGAAGAAATCTGGTACCGAAGTTATGACCGGTACGTTTAAAACTATCATCGGATTTATGGTGTTTGGTACCGGTGGCTCGATCATGACTGGCGCGTTGCAAAACTTTAACACATTGTTCCAAACAGGGTTCAACATTCAAGGGGTGGTGGCTTCACCAGAAGCAGCAACGGCCTTGGCACAAACCGAGTATGCATTTGTTACAAGTTGTACCTTGATTTTAGGATTTGTAATGAACTTGGTAATCGCACGTATCACACCGTTCAAAAATATTTTCTTTACAACCGGACATAGTTTATTCTTCGCATGTGTTCTTTCCTTAATTTTGAAAGCACACAAAATTGCGGATGTTCCAGCAATTATTATCGGTGGTATTTTGTTAGGGTTCTTCTCAGCAGCTCTACCACAATTGTGTCAACCATTCATGCGTAAAATCACAGGTAGTGATGCAACAGCCATCGGTCACTTTAATATGATTGGGTATGCTTTGTCAGGATACATTGGCATGTTGTTTGGCAAACACAAAGACAAAACAACGGAACATATCAACTTCCCGAAATGGTTGTCATTCTTCCGTGACTTCTTAATGGGTGTAGCAGTCGTTATGTTGTTCTTGTTCTATCTATCTGCTTTAAAAGCTGGTCGCGATGTGACCCAAGAATTAGCAGGTTCAACTCACTGGTTGGTCTTCCCATTTGTACAAGCATTTACCTTTACTGCAGGGATGTCCATCTTGATGACAGGGGTTCGTATGTTCTTGGCTGAAATTACAGCAGCGTTCGTATCAATCTCTGAAAAATTCATTCCAGATTCTCGTCCAGCATTGGACGTGCCAACTGTTTTCCCATTTGCACCAACTGCGGTAATCGTTGGATTTATCTCAGCTTATGCAGCAGGTTTGTTAGCAGTTGTAATCATGGTTGTCTTTAAGTTTCCAGTGGTTATCATTCCAGCCGCTCATATCTGTTTCTTCTCAGGTGGTACAGCAGGGGTGTTTGGTAACTCAACAGGTGGTTGGCGGGGTGCCGTTGCCGGTTCATTTGTGGCAGGTTTGTTATTAGCCTTCTTGCCAACAGTTCTGTATCCAGTATACGGAAGCCTAGGGATCGAAGGGTCTACCTTCCCGAACATCGACGACAACGTAATGGGAATCTTACTTGATAAACTACTAGGTTTATTCAGTTTCTAAGATGGATAAGAAATGCCTAGTGAGGGTAACTCACTAGGCATTTTAACTGTATAGGAGGAAATGCAATGAAATTAGCAGGTATTATTACAGCGATGGTGACACCGCTAGACGACAAAGGAAACATCTGCAAAGAACGAACAGCCGGACTCGTAAACAAATTAATCAACGAAGGTGTTTCAGGACTCTTCATTTTAGGAACAAACGGGGAATTTTTCTCATTTACGGACGATGAAAAGGTGGAATACAGCAAATGGGTAGTGGAATTAGCAGATGGACGAGTGCCAGTTTATGCTGGTTCTGGTGGAATCCCTACTAACCAAGTCATCGAATTGTCTAATCGTTTAGCCGAAGTTGGGGTTAGCGCCGTTTCCATTATCACCCCATTTTTAATCAGTTTGACAGATGACGAATTGTTGAATCATTATCAAACCATTGCAAAAAACGTTAACTTGCCAATTATTCTCTACAACATTCCAGCGAATACGAAAATCAACTTAAGCAAGGAAGTTGTAGCCGAACTGGCTAAATTAGATAAAATCATCGGAATCAAAGACAGTAGTGGTGATTTGGAGAACCTGCAAGGATACCTAGATGTAGCCAAAAATGAAGCTTTCAGCGTATTGGTGGGATCTGATTCTAAAATTCTACCCGCATTGAAAATGGGAGCCACCGGTGCGGTTGCGGCAACATCAAACGTATTGACGAAAACCGATGTTGGCATCTACCAAAATTATCAAGACAACAACCTAGAAAAAGCCGAAGAATTACAAAAAAGCATCGACACATTCCGTATGGCCAACAAACTGGGTTCCGTGCCAAGCATGTTGAAATACGCGTTATCTATCATAGGTTATGAAGTAGGTGCAGCAAGATTGCCTGTGATGCCAGTGAACGATCATGAAAAATTGGCCCAGATGCAAGAAGCGCTTAAAAGCTATCAAGAAATCGAGAACTTTGGAGGATATTATGCAAAAAATTAAAACGTTAAGCAGAATCGAAAACGAGAAAATCATGGCAATCGTGCGGGTGGAAACTGAACAACGCGCCGATGAAATTGTCGAAGGATGCCTCGAAGGGGTATCTCTTGTCTCGAAATAAGTTATACTAACAGTAATGCAGGCGAAATCATTAAGTACTTAAAAGATAAATATGGTGAAAAACTACTGGTAGGAGCTGGAACTGTTTTGGACAGTGAGACAGCTCGTTTGGCAATTTTGAATGGCGCTGAATTTGTGATTGCGCCAAACTTTAAAGAGGAAGTTGCACGTTTGTGTAACAGATACCAAATTCCTTATATGCCTGGGTGCACGTCCATGTCAGAATTAGTAGAGGCATTGGAAGCGGGTGCTGATATGATCAAAGCATTCCCAACGTCAAGTTTCCACGGTCCATCTGTAGTTAAAACCATTAAAACCCCAATGCCATTCGTGCCAATCCTTTCATCAGGAGGGGCCAATGTCGAAAACGTCAAAGACTGGCTAGCTGCTGGTGTGGACTGTATTGGCATCGGAACCCTATTGACTAAAGGCAGTAAAGAACAAATCGGTGAAAACGCGAAAAAACTAAGAGCCGAAATCGAGAAGTATACGACAGAAAAATAAGAGTGGAGGAGTTCATCATGATTGATAAAAGAGGGCGGATTATCATTGAGAAATTATTTGATCAACCGACAATCCAAGTAAATACGCTTACCCGGACAACAGGGATTTTAAAAAATCAAATCGAGTATTCCCTTGAAAAAATCAATCAGACACTGGATGAACTCCAACTTCCATTAATCAAGTTTGACGGGGAAAGAATCCGAATTACGAAGAAATCCCGAGACCACTTATTGGATGCCTATCTAAATGGCGATTTCTTTGAATTATATGAATTAAACGCAGACTAGCGCTTAAAATATATCTTTCTGATGTTGCTCTACAACTACGACAACTATCTATCCGTCAATCATTTTCTGGATACCTTAAAAGTCAGCAAAACCACATTTATGAACGATTTGAAAAAGGCCGAAACGCAAATCATCCCCGATGGCATCCGGATTGCCTACAATCGCAAAGATGGCTATCACTTAGAAGGCAATGAAGCCGATATCCGGTATCACTTGATGCGCACAGTGATAGAAGACTTCGCAGATTCTGAAAATATTTTCTTCTATCAGTATTTTGTGTTTAACGAGAAAATCGAGAAACTGGAACCCTTAGAAGAAAAAGTCAAAGAATTATTGGAACAATTCCACGTTTCATTGGTGGGAAATCGATTCCAAGAGTTTTCTTATACTTTGATTCTTATAGCGCCACGATTAGATGCGGATTGGCCTGATTTCTTCGACCACTTTAATTTTCAAACACTTTTCAAGATGCCGGAATACTTTTTTGCGGAAGCGTTACTAGAATATTTGGGGATTAAAAATCAACATGCGATTTTATATGTTTGTGGTTGGACACTAGGGCTTTCCATTGGAGATTACTTGAAAAAGACCCCTGATTTTTCCATTATCAACGAGTTAATCCATCGCATCATCTCCCGATTTGAGCATTTGGCGGGGATTCGCTTCAGTAATCCAGAACAGGCTGTAGATCAGTTGTATGCCCATTTTCGACCAGCGTATTATCGGATATTTTTCCGTTTGCCAATCGTCAATGTGATGCATCAAAAAATCAAGAATGAATACTACGACCTATACAGTATCGTAAATGAAACGATGAAACCTATCGGCAATCTGTTCGATTATTCAATCCCAGAAGAGGAAATCTCCTTTTTGACGCTACATTTTGCGTCATTGATGGATGATTTTGATGAGTACGCCATTAATCGTAAAATCGGTATGGTAGTCTGTCCAAATGGTGTTGGAAGTTCGGCCATTATTTATAACGAACTAAAAAGTGTCTTTCCGGAGTTGCTTTTATTGGGACCGGTGGACGTGGCGTCGCTACGAGAAAGCCAACAAGACTTTGACCTGATTTTCACGACGGTAGCAAGTGTTGAGCTATATCTCTATAACAAGCCCGTCTTCGTGGTGGATCCAATCATGACTGTCGAAGAAAAATACAATTTGGTACGAGATGTCTATGGTGGAACCCGTTCAGGCGGTACCACCGAGTACGACGTTGAGACAATCCTCGGTATTGTCGAAAAATATGCCACCATCAACGACCGAGTCATGTTGAAAAATGAACTGAAAAGCTTGTGCAGTTCGCTGTCAGAGATACCGGAAGAAATCGAAGAACAAAATTCAACGCCTGTCACTAAATCAGATAGAATTTCCTTGATGAATATGGTTCAACCTTCTTTCATCCAAACTGACCTCGTAGCGAGAAATTGGGAAGATGCCTTCTACATGGAGGCAAAACCACTAGTGGATGCAGGGAATATCAGTCGCAGATATATCGAAAAGATTATCCAAACCACCCACAAAGAAGGCGCCTATATGATTGTCACCGATAACGTAGCGTTGCCACATGCGCGACCAGAAGACGGTGTCAACAAACTGGGCATGGGGATCACCTCGTTGCGCTACCCAATTCAGATTTTTGATAAACGCGTAAAATACATCTTTACTCTAGCTGCTGTGGATCAAAATCGCCATTTGAAAGCAATCTCAGAATTCGTCGATTTGATTGAAGACGGTAGGATCTTCGATGTACTGGATCACCAACGTCCACAAGAAGTGTATACATGGTTGGAAGAGCGATTGAAAGAAAGTCGGATGAAATAGGAATGTAAAGTAAATGTGCATTATGAACAAATAAAGAGAACTTTTAGTGAGTGCAACCCCACTAGAAGTTCTCTTTATTTATTCTTCTCTATTTATTTCTGAATCTTGTATCATCATTTGTCGCACAGATTTAGCTAATTTTTCGATGATATAGATTGCTGGTATTTGAGTCGTGACGTCAGCATCATCGATTTTTTCAGAAAGAACATTATAGGAAATCGCGATATCTGCTAATCTTCCTAGAGGGGAACTCTCACTGCTGGTAATTACAATGATTGAACTTTCAGAAAGATTTAGATGATTAATATAATTAATGATTTCTGAAGTTTCTCCAGAGACAGAGAGCACAACTACGCACATTCTTTTTGCAAGTTCAGACGGTAGATAATTAATTGGATAGTTATTAGGATCCTCAATACGAATCGCCATAGTAAAAAGTGATGAAAAATATAGCGCCCCATATTCGGCAACGATGTTTGAGGAACCTAAGCCTATAAATACGATAAGTTCTTTCTCCATCAACAGATGAACTGATTCTTCTATTTTATCTTCAAAATAGTGATCTTTTGCCCGAGCCAGAAAACTAAGTAACTCATTTTCAAGATCTCGACTTTTGAAATTTTCCTCTCGGTTTAAAGAATCTAGATAGGTATTTAGATGGATTTTGAATTCTGAAAAACCGGAGGAGTTAAATTTTTTACAAAAGCGCAGAACGCTGGCTGTGCTGGTATGAGTCGAGTCTGCAAGCTCGCGAATACTCATTTTTGGAATATCTGACATGTTTGCAACAACATATTTATAGATAATTAAATCCGTTTCGTTTAAGTCTGGTTTTTTTTCAAGAAATAACATAAAATCCCTCCTAGTTACCTGTCACAAATTGTAACACAATTGTCACGAATGTCAAAAAGTGTTTTCTTGTAACCGTTTACTTGAATCATCTGTTTTTTGCTTAAATTATGAAATATACTGACAACGTAGAAAACAAGAAAGGAAAATGACTTATGAAAAAAGGAATTAAAATTGCAACTATCGGTGGAGGTTCAACGTATACTCCAGAATTGATTGAAGGGTTTATCAAACGCTATGACGAACTACCAGTTAGCGAAATTTGGTTAGTAGATATTGAAGAAGGAAAACATAAATTAGAAATCGTAAGTGATTTGGCAAAAAGAATGGTGGAGAGTGCGGGTGTCCCAATCAAGATTGTGCCAACTTTGAATAGAGAAGAAGCTTTAAAAGACGCGGATTTTGTTACCACGCAATTTCGGGTTGGGTTGTTACCAGCACGAGCTTTAGATGAAAGAATCCCATTGAAATATGGGACGATTGGTCAAGAAACGAACGGACCAGGTGGACAATTCAAAGGGATGCGGACAATTCCTGTAATCCTGGACATCTGTAAAGACATTGAGAGACTTTGTCCTGATGCATGGTTGATCAATTTCACGAATCCAGCAGGTATGATTACTGAGGCTGTTTTACGGTATAGTAATATCAAAAAAGTTGTTGGACTATGTAATGGTCCTATTGGGATTCAAAAAGGAATTGCTAATCTATTGAATGTTACTTCAGATCAAGTCTATGTAGAATTTACAGGATTAAACCATATGGTTTTTGCTAAGAAAATCTATTTGGATGGTAAGGATGTTACAGCCGAAGTTATCAAGAAGATGACAGTCTCGGAAAAAGACGGGATGTCCTTGAAGAACATCCAAGAAGTTGAGTGGGAACCAGAATTCTTACAAGCTTTAGGCATGATTCCAATTGGATATTTACACTATTACTATCAAACTTCAAAATTGTTGCAAGAACAATATGAATCTTTGAAAAATGAAGGAACTCGCGCTGAAGTTGTTCAACGTGTTGAAGACGAATTGTTAGAGCTATACAAAGATAGTCATCTAGTAGTGAAACCAAAACAACTTGAAGAGCGTGGCGGAGCGTATTATAGCGAAGCTGCTTGTAATTTAATCAATTCGATTTACAACGATAAACGTGACATTCAAACCGTAAATACTCGTAATAATGGTGCAATTTTAGACATTGATAAAGATTCTGCGGTGGAAGTCAACTGTGTTATCACAAAACAAGGACCTTTACCAATCACAACTGGTGAATTACCACTACAAATCAAAGGTTTAGTACAACAGATTAAAACATTCGAACGTCTTACTTGTGAAGCTGCAATCACGGGGGATTATCAAAAAGCATTACTAGCGATGACCGTGAATCCACTGGTACCAAGTGATATCGAAGCGAAAAAAATACTTGATGAAATGCTTGAAGCTCATGCACGTCATTTACCACAATTTGAGGATGCATTGAAGAAAGTGGGGGTATAAATGATTCACTATTCCGTTGAACAAGATCGCGAAGCGCTATCTAGAAAAACTGCGGATTTGATTATCGAACAGTTACTACAAAAACCTGATGGGTTGTATTGTTTCGCTGGTGGTGATACACCAGTGAGAACAATCAATCTCATAGCAGAAGCTCATTTGGAAGGAGTCGTTGATTTATCTCACGCACACTTTATAGAATTAGACGAGTGGATTGGGATTGATCCTATGAACGAGGGCAGTTGTGCGAGCTATTTGCGAAAGAATCTCTTCGATAAAATCGATATTGAAGAGACTCATATTCATCTATTTGATCCCCAAGCAGAGAATATGGAAAATGAATGTTTGGCAGCGGATCAATTTATTGAGAAACACGGTGGAATTACACTGAGTCTTTTAGGAGTTGGTGTAAATGGACATCTAGGATTCAACGAACCTAATTGTTCGTTGAAAAACAAGACACACATCGTTCCTTTGACAGAGAGTACACAAACTGTTGGGAAAAAGTATTTCCAAGATGGCGGTACTTTCGAAAAGGGAATCACACTAGGAATTAGTCATTTACTAAATTCACAACAAATGGTTGTTATTGCTAGCGGAAAAACAAAAAAAGCGGCAATCACCCAAGTTATTAAAGGAAATCAAGATGAGCAATGGCCAGTGACTAGTATTTGGCAACATGATAAAGCAACGTTGATTATTGATAAAAAAGTTTTAGGAGGCGAAATTTGATGAATACAATTCAAGAACGATTATTACCAGCTTTGATGAAAATCAGTAGTAACAAAACCCTGAATGCATTGCGAAACGGGATTGTGATAATCAGTCCATTTACCATTATAGGTAGCTTATTTCTAATCATTGGAAACCTGCCGTTTAATGGTTGGGATAAGATTATTGAACCCTATGCACCAATGTTGAATGCCGTAGTCGATGTTACTTTTGGTATGTTGGGATTGTTATCAGTTGTTGGTATTAGTTACTATATAGCGAAAGAGTTTGAGTTGAATACATTATCAAATATCGCAATCAGCGTGGTTTGTTTCTTACTGGCCACTATGACAGATGACTATGCAATCAACGTGGAAGCATTTAGCTCAACTGGAATGTTTACTGGTATTTTAATTGTCTTCTTAGTGACGTTTATTCACAAATTCTGTGTCAACAAGCGCTTGATGATTGCATTACCTGGTGGGGTGCCACCTGCAGTATTTGAGTCCTTTGCAAGTTTGATTCCTGGATTTATGTCAATTCTTGCAGTATGGGTTTTACGTATCCTACTTGGTGTCAATATCAACGAACTCGTTCAATTTGTTTTTGGTCCGCTAGTTTTCGGTTTAAATAGTTTGCCAGGAATGCTCGTTTATACAATTGTTGCTTTGTTATTATGGGGTGTGGGTATTCATGGTGACAATGTGTTGTCACCAATTTCATCACCGATCTTCATTAGCTTGATGGCTGCAAATGCTAAAGCCTTTCAAATGGGGCAACCCATTCCCAATGAAATCACTGGGGGTATGTTCACCATCTTCATGTGTGTTGGAGGAACAGGGGCTACGTTAGGGCTAGTTATTAATATGCTATTTGCAAAAAGTAAAATGTATCGTTCGTTAGGGAAAGTTTGTGCGTTGCCAGGAATTTTTGGAATCAACGAACCGGTTATATTTGGGGTTCCAATTGTTTTAAACCCAATTATGATCATTCCGTTTATTGCGACACCAACAATTCTATTAACGGGGACCTACTTCTTAATGAAATTTGGTGTTATTGGTAAAATGGTAGTGGATGTTCCATGGACTCTGCCACCGGTATTAAGTCATTATCTGTCTACTAATGGGAATGTTGGGGCAGCAATTTGGGGAATCATCAGTGTGGCTCTCTCAGTAGTCATCTATTACCCATTCTTCAAAAAAGTTGATTTAGTTGAATATGAAAAAGAGTTAAAAGAAAAAGAAAATGAAGATGCCAATATCGTTGTTCAGGAAGCTAGCCAATTAGTTTCTGAATAAATTATTCAAGCCGTAACGTGCCAAAGTCGCGTTACGGTTTCCTTTTAAGTAAAATAATCGTGTTAGCTTGAAAATATATGAAACGGAGGAGTAGCTTTGAAAATTTACTTCAATGATTATGATAAAGAGACATTAGAAAAAGCCGAAACGTTACTTTTCAACGGAAATGGGCACATCGGCTTCAGAGCAAACTTGGAAGAAGAATACTATGATTTCTTCTCTACAAATCGTGAGACGTATATCAATGGATTTTACGAAACAAAATCCATTCAATATCCCGAAAAAATGCACGGATTCACCCCTACAGGTGAAACTATGATTAGCGTAGTCGATGGTCAGACGACATTGATTACTATTGGCGATGAACGATTTTCGATTTTAACCGGAGAAATCAGTCGGTCTGAGCGATACGTCGATTTGGATCGTGGTATGACGGTTCGTAAACTGATTTGGACTTCTCCAAAAGGTCGTGAAACCAAAATAAAAATCACACGCTTTGCATCATTTACTGATAAAAATCTGTTCGTTGCCAATTTTGATTTTGAAAAATTAAATCATGACGAACCAATCAAATTAGAGACACACCTTAATTTCACTCCAATAAAAACGATAGATAAAGACGATCCAAGAATGGGTCACGAAATCCATTCAGTCATAAAGGAAAAAGTGGATTTAGCTGAGCGTACGTGTGGGTTCCACACGGAGAATTCAAATTTGCACGGAGAAATTAAATGGCAATTTAACGGAGTTTCTTCAACCATTTCAGAGGAACCTACTCGAATCGTGATTTCGTCAGAACTTACTGGTAAGTCGTTCACAAAGATGCTTAGCTATCGATTTGCGAATTATGAACATGAGGGATTGGATAAATCCTACGAACAACTTCTAAATGAGCAAACTGACTATTTACGAGATTTCTGGGAGGATGCTCGCATTGAAATCGAGAGTGATTTGGATTTAGAAGAAAGTGTCAACTATGGAACGTATGCTTTGCTACAGTCTCTAGGAACTAATGGTACAACAAGCATTGCCGCTAAAGGGTTGAGTGGAAGTGGCTATGAAGGGCATTATTTCTGGGATACAGAGATGTATATTTTTCCATTATTTTTGACGATGAGACCTGATTTAGCAAAAAGTATCCTACAATACCGAATCAACACACTTGAAAAGGCCAAAGAAAATCGTAAAATATTTGGTTACCAAACAGGGGCACTATACCCGTGGCGCACGATTTCAGGAACCGAATCCTCTGCTTTTTTTGAAGCGGGTTCAGCGCAGCATCACATCAACTCGGATATTGCATATGCCTTTATCAATTATTTCATTCAAACAAATGATTACAAGTTTATGTTTTCCGGTGGCTTTGAGGTGTTATTAGAAACTGCGCGAGTCTTTTTGGAGATAGGGTATTTTAAGGAAGATGCGTTCCATATTGATAAAGTGACTGGACCGGATGAGTATACGGTCTTGGTCAATGATAATTATTACACGAATCGTATGGTGAAACACCAATTTGAATGGGTCGTTAGGCTTGCGGATATTTTGGCAGATCAAGATATAAATGAATGGCAAGAACTTTCTCACCGCTTAAATATATCTGTGGAGGAGCTAGCTACGATGACCGAGGCGGCTCAAAAAATGGCAATAGTCATTGATGAAGAAAAGAACGTGATTGCGCAAGACCGCGACTTCTTGAACAAGGATTTTTGGCCTTATATTAAAGAAGAAACGAAATACCCGTTATTATTGAACTATCATCCTTTGGTTATTTATCGCTATCAAGTTCTGAAACAAGCAGATACTGTCTTGGCGCTGATGCTCTTTCCAGAAGATTATTCGGACGAACTAGTCAATAGCACCACGACGTATTACGATACAATCACCACCCACGATTCATCGCTATCCTTTTCAGCGTATGGAACTGTGTACGCACGACTGAATGAACCAGAAAAATCATACGAGTATTTTTTAAAGAATGCCCGAACTGATCTGGATAATCTTCACCACAATACAAAAGACGGTATCCATAGTGCCTCAATGGGTGGAACGTTCATGAACATTCTTTATGGCTTTTGTAACCTGAAAGTGCAAGACAATGAATTGGTTCTGCGGCCTCATTTACCAAAAAAAATCCGTAAGATTTCGTTTAATGTAAATTTCCAGGGGGACAAGTATAGAGTTGAAGTAAATCAAGATGGTGGGAACTTGATAAAGACAACTAAATAGATAGCGAAATTTGATTTTGATACAACCTAATTGATCGCAAAAATCTGGAATTAATTCTGGATTTTTACGATTTTTTATTAATATTTAAACAAATAGACATCGGTTAGTAAATCGCTTTCTTTTCTCCTAACCTTTCAGGTATTATATAACCTATACCCTCTCACATACGATTGGTTCCCGTCGTGTGATACAAATCTTGAACAAAAGGAGGTCAAAATGAACAAGATAATCGGTTGTTTGATTGGATTAGTCTTGCTTACAGGTTGCGGTAGTCAGGGGCTTGTCTTCAAAGACACGCAAGATACTTCGAGTGAGATCACACAAAGCACCAAAGAACAAACTGCAAAAGATGCCAAAGACGCAGCGAAATTATTCATCAATGCCTATATTTATCAGAAAGACATCGAGAAATTCAAAGAGACATTTTCCATGCCGACAGTGGTGCTGTTGGGTGAAGAAGGCGACGATACGTTCCTGATGAAAAGTATCGCGCTAGGACTTAAAGAATCAGGCGAGATATCGACAGAACAAGCCTTGTCCATCACGCGAACAATGATGAAAGAGGCGAAAAAACAAGCCAAATACGAAATCACAGATAGCAAAAAAAGTGGGAATACTTATCACGTAACCCTTGATATTTACGGACTGAACTACTTAAAAGCAGTGGAACAAGCCTATGATAAATTATTCAATCAGCTTTTAGCAGAGCCCACGATGGCAGATGACGAGGCTCAACTGGCACAATTTATGATGATGCAATACAGCGAAAGCATCCCGTCGTCCGGCATCACGGAAAAACCCCAACAAGTCAAACTCGATTTTCAAATTAGTGACGGAAAATGGGAGCTGATGGATGAATCCGATGATGCGTTATCCCAAGCAGAGTTAGCCTTTCTCTGTGGGTATAAAGATCAAGAAAAAATGGCAGATGACGTGGATAAAAAAGTGACCGAGATGTTAAACGATAAATCAAAAGAGGATATCGATGACGAAACCCTCGGAGAAAAAGTATAAAAGGAGAAAACTATGAAAAAAGTAGTAGTACCAATTTTAACAGGCATTTTATTATTAACAGGTTGTGGTGGCGGTGGTGAGCCAAAATTAGACGCCAAAGAAGCTACAAAAGTCATGATAAACGGCGTTGTTTACGGGAAAGATTCAAGTAATAGTTCAAAAATTAAGGCAATTATTGATAGATTAAGTCTTTCTAAAATGGTGATTCTAATTACACATGACACTAATATTGTTGAAAATGCAGTTGCGAAATTTTCAATTAAAGAAAAGCAAATTTATCAAATGAATTAGAATATACGCAATTTATTGCGTTATTAAAAATTTTTAATTAGGAGGTATTGATGATGGAAGAAGTAACCGTTTCGGCTTACTTGGATGAAGATATCCAAAATCCAGAACCTTATGGTTTTGTTTGTGGAGTGCTTTGTTTCAGTGGGATTTTTTGCTGATGCTGTTGTTGGTTGATTTTACGAGGAGGTGTGATGATGGAAGAAATTCAAATTTATATGTCTGATGCTAATAATTTTGAACAAGTAGAACCCTTGGGTTTCTTATGCGGAGTACTTTGTGCTAGTGGAATCTTTTGTGCATAGTAAAAAAAGTAAATGGAGGAATTTTTTATGGAAGAAGTTCAAATAGCAACAGAAATTGATCCAACTATTGGTGTTGGGGTTATCGGAGTGCTTTGTGGTGCGATTTGTCTCGGTGGGGTTTGTGGAGTACTTTGTGCAAGCTAAAACTTCATAAAGAATACATAGCTTACATTGTTGATGATGACAGTGTAAGCTATATATTTTATAAATGATCAATACTAGCAAATCACTGACGGGCTATGAGAAGGATGATAAATTATGGATAAGAAAAAAGAACAATGGTCTATTTTTTTAATATGTGAGTTATCGATTTATTTTTTTTTAGTGCTCAAAATATTACGTTGGAAATTCTTCTTTCAAAATGCGGGAGCGTCATTAGTTGATTGCTTTTTGACTGTGATACTAATGATGCTTTCCTTTGTCGTTGGAATAATGGTAGTAAGGATGGAGATAAGAGAGGATAATAAAAATGCTGTAGTTTGGGGTATATTATCCAGTATTGTTCCAATTATAGGGATTTATCGGGCAGTCATGTTGAAAAAATGGAAAAGTCTAGGATTATTAATAATCGTCTCGTTGATAGGGATACTTTTATTTTCTAGTTCTCTGATTAGGAAAATAGAAAAAAATGATGCGACAAATACCGGTACAATTTTTTTGAATTATGAAAATAAAATCGGCAATCAGCTGACTCTTGATTTTAAATCAGCAACTGATGGATTTATTGAAAAAAAAGATTTAAATTATCAAGTAAAAAGGAAATGTTATATATTAACGGTGATTGCGACAAAGGTTCTTTTTTAATTGAAATTGTTCAGGGAGATAAATCAAACAAAGGATTGAACAAGGTCAGTTTGAAGAAAAAATACCATTAGATTTTTTGGATAAAGGGTATTTTAATATGAAAATTCATATACAGAATGCAAAGGATACGAATTTAACTGCCGAGGTTAAATAATGAAATGATGAAAGAGTAATTTAAAGGAGAATCAATAAAGAATGAAGATTTTAGAGGCAAAGAACATTGTGCGAAATTATGGAACAGGAAACGCTCTATTTAACGCTTTAAATGGAGTTAGTCTTTAGGTGCTAGTCTAATTATTAATAAGATAGCTGTGGAGGACGCTATCTACAGAATGCTTACTCTCAGGCTTTTCAAAATGTTGAATTTAACTTCACAAAAGAATGTGAAAGGGGTTGGTCAAACGTGCTCGACTATATGTATTCGGTAAAAAAACGATTAAAATAGAGCGCGAAAAACTCTGTAATATTGCTTTGAGCTATTCAACTCTAGATGCTATGGAATCTTCAGATGATACAATGAAGCTGGTGGAAGAGTATGTGGCAGGTAACATGGAGATTTTGGAAACCGTTATTGAAAAATATCAATCAATGAGTCTGAAAAAAATTTGATCCATATCTGATTGCAGATACCAATATCCAAAAAAACTTGAGTATAGTTGAAAAGGAATATTTTTTCAATCAATAGCTAATGCAATCAATGATTTTTAGTTTGAAATCCATTGTTATATTATTAATGTAGTCTTGTTCTGGTTTGCAGTTAATTTTTGGGTACGATTTTAGGTACGAAAGCTTTAAAATCACATGAAATACATCGAAATAGTATTTTTATAAAAAGTGGAATTAACCATGTTCTTAAAACAAATTCAAACATACGCTGTTATTCATATGCAGAACCAGGTCTTAAAAAAGCTCGTAAAGCATCACAGTTTTCAAAACGTTAATATCCTTTATATATCAACGTTCAAGACGCTTTCCAATTATTTGGAAAGTGTCTTTTTTTATATTTAGAACACATTCTAGAACACATTAATTAGATTTTTGTAATCCTCGCTGAAGCGCTTCGAACACAGCTTTATCAACTAAATCAGGTGTATTCACATAAATTTTTGTAGTTGAAATACCTGAATGTGTCAAAGCGTTAGAAATTTGATTCATATCAGCCCCACCTTGTCTAGCTAAAGTTGCGTAAGTATGTCGAAGTTTATGAGGAGTTAAATGAACCAAATGGGGATGTCTTTTTTTTATAGAATTAATTCGATAATTTAAGTAATCAGTATGGACTGGACAATTTACTTCACCAGAAGGTTTGGAGTAACTAAAAAGATATTGGTCAGGTGTCTGTTTAATTTTCAACTTCAATAGTTGTTCAGCTTGCACTGATTTCCATTCTTGCAATAGTGTCATTACAATTTCCGGAACTTGGATAATAGTATCTTTTCGACCTTTTGTAAATTTCTTTTTTGTGTGTTTATCCAAGGCATATTTAAGACGGACTGTTTGGTTTTCAAAATCAATGTATTTCCATTGCAAAGCATAGGTCTCACTCTTTCTATCCCCAAGATATAAAGTAAGCATAAAAAGAGTGTAATCGTGAAAGGAAAGTAATTGATCATTGAAATCATCTCTTACAGTGTCTAACCAATCAGTGAGTTCTTTCGAAGATAAAGCTTGTTTTCCTTCTCGTATTCTTTTTTCTTCCAGAGCAACTTTCTTAGGTGCAGTAATACTTTGAATTATTTTTGTTGTACGATTAAATTCAATATAATTTAGAACCTCTGCAATATCAAACATGGAACGAACATAGCATTTAATGATTTTTATGTTTGCATATTCCTTCGACTTTTTTGTGAGTTCATCTGATATTATTTCGGTATTTGCATTAAGATAGCTCATGGCATACTCACCAAATATAGGCAGAATATGCAATCGAAATAAATTCTTTGTATTAATGATGGTTATATCGCTTGGAGCTTTATGGGATCTAGTAGTTTGCCCTAACTCATATCTAGGAAGCCATTTAGATTTATAAAACTCCTTGAATTTTATTTGACCTTTGAGCTCTAATGAATTTGCATTCTCCTCTCTTAAGACTTTTGCGATTTTCTTTTTCATTTCATTTTCGGCTTTAATAGCCAATTGCCTAGTTGGAAATGTTTTTTGGAATTTTTCTGAACTGATACCTGTAATTTCTTTAAATTTTTTTGGATATCTCAAATTAGTTTTATATTTTCCATTTGAAAGCTTCGTAGGCAACTTCCTCACTCCTTAATAAAAAAGTAAGGCAGTATATTTCGCTACTTTTAGTATATGCAGTCAAAAGTAAAATTCAAATCTTTTTGAACGTATCCATAAAGCCTTTGATATCTTCTACATCAAAGCGAATTATACCGTCTATTTTTATTACGGGAAAATTATATATACGAATCCATTTATCTAAAGTATTGTTATCAATTCCTAAAAACTCACAGGTTTGTTTTTTGTTTAGATAGACTATTGATTTAATAAAATCATCCCCTTATAAATGAACTAAAATTTTTGAATTGCCTTGGGTAAGCACATAGGAATTTCACCTCTCCCCAGTTTACGGCGAGCCTTACGGAAGTATCATTATCTACTGCTATTGTCATGGCATTTTGTCTTCCCAAAACAAAAAGAAATCTCTAAGTAGTTATCGCTAAATAGGTCATGGCGTACTTGAATTCTTAGCTCGAATAGCAGGGAACGTTATTCAAAAATTATATTTAATTGTCAATGGTCAAAATAGGAATATCATCCTAGTCACTATTAACACCGAAAAACCATATGAAAAGGAAACAAAAATGCTAAAAAAGATTTTAAAATTGGAAAACATATTTAGAAATGAACAATCATATTTTTTTGACAGATTATTTAGTTTTTCATAAACAGGTATGTAAAAATTTAAAATAATAAATTCTGATATTGAAATAAAGATAGAAAATTAAAAGGGATTACCTTTATTTTAATTCAAAAATTATGAAAAATAGGGTGGAGTTGCTGGAGAGAATCAATTAGGTTGTAGTATTAAGGATAACCAAGAGCTAAAGAACCATTTGCGCATATATTTGCATCTAAGCAGAAATTACTAAAATAAACTATCAAAAAGCCAACTGTTCTTTAGTTGGCTTTTTGCGATGTCACTACAATTCGAATGATTCTCTAGAAGTCAGGTCGTCCTGTTTTTCTTACCTAGATAGGCGTGCAATTGTTTCTGTGTACATACGACAGGTATGGTAAGGGGCCTTTCCAAGCGTTGGCGATATCTTCTGTAGAATCTGGTGTCCATCATTGATGAGGTAGGCATACCATTCACTGTTAGATCGAGTATCCACAAAGTTTCATTCTACCATTTCGAAGTGGTGAGTAGCCAATTCATAATAGACCTTACTATTAGTTAATTGATACAGGTTGTAAAAGCCGATGATTGCTTCTGCTAGCGTCCACCAAGTTTTTCGAGTCAAGGTTTGAAGGGTATTTGAATGATCACAAATGATTTTGTTGTTATCGAAGCCTTTGGTAGCTACTTGAGTACCAAGATTTTCAATAAATTGACTGACTTGCACATCTTTGATACTAGTAACAGTCAAAGTCCGTTGCAATACCCAAATGGTTTCAATGTCATGGCTAAAACTGATTTCTTGGCTTAGAGGACACCAATCAGCATTGAAAAATTGGAGGCAGTTTGCTGGGGTCGCAATCTTATCTGTAAAGACAATGAGTAATCTTTGCAAGGTAGTTTTTACATCGAATGTTGGCGTCGTCATGTAGAAATTTATATATGCCTCTAAAAAGTGCAAATGGGTATTAGTGGTAAAGTCTAGATCTGGCAAATCGCTGGGTCCGATTGATTGGGAGGGAACGGGCTACCAGTTGTGGGAAAAATCCTCCTGATAACCATTTGTAAGAGGGTCATAAGACTTCTTTTCGAGAAAACTAAAGAGCGTGGTTGCCATTTTTAATGCAGACAGATCATGAAAGTCTAAGTAATACTCGCTAAGAACATAGAGGGCAAAACTATTAGCATAAGTGGTTTTATTGGGATCAGAGAGTATTTCAGTTGCGGTTAGCTCCCAGAAGATCCCCTGGGTTTTCCTGGTCCCAACAGACTTACCGGAAAAATTCATAGGCAGGATTCGCAGCAGTCTTTAGGCTAGCTAAAAAAGACTCAGTTAAGGATTTGTCTTGTAAAATGCGGCAGCAATGACTAAAACTCCATAAATACCGGGCGTTCATCAAGCAGCTCTTATTAGTAGTGGGATCTTATCCCGACGACCGTAAAAACCATCATGAATTAGATCCATCTTACCTTGCCAGAAGGGGATGATTTTTTGAGTGAGCTGCGTGTACAATTTTTTCTTATCCAAAAAAGACCTCCAATTTTATTATATTTACTATATCATATTGTATAAATCATTATAATCAAAAGTATATATTTTTGTTGTTTTTTTTCTTCTTCGTCCTTTATAATATAGAATTGAAATCGATTACAAAATAAAACGTGGAGAAGTGAAAAGATGGAAACTATCAATGGGATAACTTTTGGGTTTATGAGCCAACGGGGAGACTGGCAAGATCCAATGAGTCGAGAATCATTACGCATGATGAAAGAAGAGTTAGCTGCAAGTCATGTGATATTACCAATTACTGTCACACAAGCTCATCCTCAGTCTACCAAAATCGATTGGCAAAGTGACAACGTTTTAATAGATGCAGAAGTGAAAGGGATGATCGCTTACGCTCAGGGAATCGGGTTGAAAGTAATCTTGAAACCCATGGTCAATGTGGCAGATGGTACGTGGCGAGCGCACATCAATTTTTTTGATTACGATGTTCCCTGCGAGCCGACTTGGAGCCAATGGTTTGATTCCTATCGTGAATACCTGAATCACTATGCAAAACTCGCTGAAGAGACAGGGTGTGTCATGTTGGTAATCGGCTGTGAATTGGTTAATAGTGATCGACGGGAAGCTCAGTGGCGGGAAACTATTTCCCAGATTCGACAGCATTACAATGGTCTACTAACTTATAATTGTGACAAGTATCAAGAAAATAATCTAACTTGGTGGGATGCTGTAGATGTCATCTCTTCATCAGGCTATTATCCGATTGACAAATGGGAACAAGAATTGGATCGGATTGAACAAGTGGTAAATCACTACCAAAAACCTTTCTTCTTTTGTGAAGTGGGTTGTCCAAGTCGTGAAGGAAGTCAATATCTACCCAATGATTGGAGTTTTTCAGGGGAAGTTAGCATGATAGCGCAATCACGATGGTTTGAAAAGATGTTTACTGCTTGTGACAAGAGAAACTGGATTCAAGGCTTTGGTATTTGGGACTGGAAGGCGCGGTTATATTCGCGAGAGATGGCGCTCAAAGACGACGATTACGGGGTTTACGGTAAACCGGCTGCGGCGATCATTCGAGAATTTTACAAAAGTACAAAACAATATATATAAAAGTATATACTTTGAAATGGGAATGCAGTATTATATTTATGTAATCGTTTTCCATTTCTGACGTAACAGGCCATGAACAGTTTTTGGTAACAGCACTTTATTAATTTATAGGAGGAAGTAACATGAAGAAAAAAATGCTAGGTTCAATGATCGTCTTGGGAGTAGCAGGTTTAGTTCTAGGGGCATGTGGAAACAACAAAGATTCAGCTAATGACAAGGATGGTGGGAAAACTGAGACCATTACCTTCATCAACCACAAAACCGACTGGGAAACCAATGGAAAATGGGATGAATACATGACAAAATTCAATGAGAAGTACCCGGATATCAAAGTAGAAATTCAAACGATTACAGACTATGCTGGCCAAATTAAAACCCGGATGAATAGTGAAGAATATGGGGATGTTTTGATGATTCCAGGAGATATCAAGCCAGAAGATTATGGGAACTTTTTTGAACCACTTGGTAAAAAGGAAGAGCTCAGCAAAGAGTATATGGGTTTAAATGATCGGTCCTATGATGGCACGAGTTATGGCTTACCGTCACAGATGAACGCCACTGGGATGGTGGTCAATCAAAAGGTCTTCAAAGATGCTGGTATTGACGAATTTCCACAAACACCAGAAGATTTTGTAGCAGCATTAAAAACAATCAAAGAAAAAAATACTGATGTGATGCCGCTATATACTAACTATGCGGCTGGTTGGACATTATCAAACTGGGACTTTGTTCGCAGTGGTGCTTCTGGTGATAAAGACTTTACCAATAAGATGACTTCAGACAAAGAGCCATTTGCAGCGGGTAAAGTGATGAATACGATTTATAAAACCCTATACGATGTTAGCAATCAAGGGTTGATTGAGGCTGACCCAACTACATCTGATTGGGAACAATCAAAAGTAGATATGGCTAATGGTAAGATTGGGATCATGGTTTTGGGAAGTTGGGCGGTACCACAAATCAAAGACATCAATGCTGATACTGCTGAGGACATTATCTTCCAACCATTTCCAATGACTGCCGAGGATGGTAAACAATATTTGCCAATTGGAGCAGATTATAACTATGGGATCAACGTTCATAGTAAGCACAAAGAAGCGGCGCGCAAGTTGATCGACTGGTTAGTCAATGAATCAGACTACGCGGAAGAAAACGGGGGCTTGTCAGCAAAAATTGGAGCAGATTATCCAGAATCATTGAAGGCTGCACAAGATGCTGGGGTTGAGTTAATTGAAGAAAATCCAGCACCAGCCGGAAAAGAATCATTGTTTAGTTCAATCAATGACCAATCTGAACTAGGTTTGGGTACGACAGATGCTGAAAAGCAACGAATCATCGATGCAGCAGTTGGTAACTCTAACGAAAGCTTCGAAGCTATTATGAAAGACTTCAATACACGCTGGTCAGATGCGATAGCAGAAGTGGGAGAGTAAAATTTTTTTAGAAGTCACCCTAGCAGTTAGGAAAAGACTTTTGATTGATAGCAAATAAAGTTTTGATTGTAGGCACTAACTTTTGTCTGGCAACTTGTGCCAGGCAAAAGCACAGTGTCGTAAAGAAAACTTATCTTGGTAGTAACTTCTTTTGCAGGAGTACATAGCGATTGCGGACCGTGGTCGATATGAGGGGTTTTAGAATAAGGAGGAGCCAACATGAATAAACAGGGAGAGTTTACCATGAATAAGACGGTGAAAAAATCCCGTTTTAGCCAAAAAACTGAAAAAAGAATCTTGATCTTTACTTTTACCATTATTCCGGTATTTTTATTATTAATGTTATCTTATTATCCTTTAGTGAAGATGTTCCAGTACAGTTTGACAGAGTGGAATGGTTATTCCCCAGACAGTAAATTTGTCGGACTAGATAACTACAAGACAGTCTTAACCAATCCAAAATACTTTACCGTTTTTAAAACCAGCTTGTATTACTTCTTTGCAACTTTTTTGCAATTGGGTGTCGCTTTATTGTTTGCAACGATTTTGTCCTTTAAGGTCAAATTTGCTAATTTTTGGAAGGGGATTTTGTTTTTCCCTTATTTACTAAATGGGGTAGCAATTGGATTTATTTTCTTGTACTTCTTTAAAGGTGATGGAACTTTGGATACAGTGCTATCGGCGCTAGGTTTGGAGAGTCAAATTCGGCTATGGTTAGGAGATCGCTCCATCAATAATATTTCTTTGGCCTTTACTTCCTTGTGGCGTTATACCGGCTTTAACTTTTTGATTTTTTTAGGAGCAATCCAGTCGGTCAATCCAGAAGTTTATGAAGCAGCCGAAATAGATGGGGCTAATCGTTGGGATGAGTTTCGTTATATCATCGTACCGAGTATTCGCAAAATCATCTTCCTAAATCTGATTTTGGGCATAAGCGGCTCCTTGAGTGTCTTTGATATTCCATATATTATGACTGGAGGATCCAACGGCACCATGACCTTTGTAATCCAAACCATCGATACTGCCTTTAAGTATAATAAAGTTGGTTTAGCTTCAGCGATGGCAGTTATTTTACTCGTGATTGTCTTAGTGGTGACGTTGATTCAACGGAAATTTATTAGCGAGAAGGAGGCATAGAAGATGAAAAGACAATTTTCTATCGGACGTATACTTCAATATTTGATTTTGATTATCGGGGCAGTGGTTGCCGTACTACCAATCCTGGTAGTTTTTATTGGCTCTTTCAAATCCAATAATGAATTTTTGTCTACCAGTGTCTTGTCGCTACCAAAGTCATTGGACTTTAGTAATTACAAAACTGCGTTTATCAATGGTCAGATGTTGACAGGTTTTAAAAATACGTTGCTTATTTTTTCAATTAGTATGGTAGGTAAGCTTTTGTTAGGCTCGATGTTTGCCTATGTTATGAGCCGTTTTGATTTTAAACTGAAAAAGCCGATTATGGCTTTGTTTATGATGGCAATGTTGATTCCTGGCATTACTAGTCAAGTAGCGACGTTCCAAATCATTGAAGGAATTGGCTTGTTCAACACGATTTGGTCAGTTATTTTACTAAATTTGGGAACAGATGTGATTTCCATCTATGTTTTTTTGCAATACTTAGATGAAATCCCAGTCTCTCTAGACGAATCGGCCTATTTGGACGGGGCCAACTATTTTGGTATCTTTTGGCGGATTATTTTACCGAACTTAAAGGCACCTATTGTCACTATGCTAATCATCAGCGGTGTGGGTGTTTACAATGATTTCTATAATCCATTCTTGTATATGCCCGATCGTAAACTAAAAGTGATCTCCACGGCACTCTTTGCATTCAAAGGCCCTTATGGAACCAACTGGCCAGTGATCTTAGCCGGGGTAATTATTGTTATTTTACCGATTTTGGTTGTCTTCTTGGCTTTGCAAAAATACATTTACAATGGTGTTGCTGGTTCTGTGAAATAAGCTTACCGGAAAAGGAGGGTTACTGGTGACCGAGAAGTCCAGTAAATTAGTAGTTGCAGTGGAATTACTCTATGTCCTAGTAAAGTGTTCCTTGCATTTTTGGGGCTGGTTAGTCACTGGTGGCTTTATTTATGGCTGGGTTAGTAGCCATAAAAAGTTAGTTTTTTGTGTCGACCATCCAGAAGCCTTACAAGAAAAGCTCTGTCGACTAACCAAGAAGCTACCACCTACGAAACTGTGCGAAAAAGTGCTATCTGTGGGCGTATTTTTGTCCTTGGCGATCTTTTTATCTGGTGCGTGGCTCGGTAGCACTTCACTAGGCTTGTTTTTTAAAGTTACTGGGGGATTATCTTTGCTTCTTTTCTTACTCTATAATGCACACTGGGTCTTGGGAACAGCGACGTATGACGAAATGAAGGAAGCTCCTGTTGCTATTGGGTATCAGCTATTACTTCAGACATTACGACCCAGTTTGCTAAATGGCTTCATCTTGGGGACCTATGCCTTTTGGATCCTATTATTGCTGGTCAGTCCCTTGCTGTTTTTCTTGGTGGCTCCTGGCGGAGTGGCCTATTTACTGAAAAAAGGCTCGCAAAAATTTCGTGAAATGGAAGGAATAAATCATGATTAGTGTCAATCCTGAAAGAAGAGAGTTTCACCTAAAAAATCAGAACATTAGTTATATTTTTCGGGTAATGGAAGAGTTAGACGTCTTGGAACAACTCTATTTTGGAAGTAGTATTCCTATTTATGATCAATATGATTTTTTGATTGAAAGAGAAATACGTCCCGCTAACAACCAAATCAAGCAAAACTACACTACTTCGTTGGAACATATCAAACAAGAAGTGGGCCTCTATGGTACCACTGATTTTCGCTATCCCATGCTACGGGTACGCTATCCAAAAGGAGATCGTATTAGTCACTTTACCTATCAACACTATCGGATTGAATTAGGAAAACAGGCACTTTCTGGCTTGCCTGGCAGTTTTGGTGAAGCGGGGGAAACTTTAATTATCACCTTGCAAGATCGTTATTCACCTTTGCAAGTCGAGCTTTACTATACCTTGTTTGGTGAAGAATCTGTAGTGACCAGACAAATGAAGATCATCAATCCTAGTGAGACGACCTTTGAGTTATTGGACTGTCTGAGTTTTAATCTGGATCTTCCAAATCAGCACTATGATTGGCTACACTTGGATGGAGCTTGGGCGAGAGAAACCCAGATTAGTAGAAATTCCATTGCTTATGGTGTGCAAGAAGTCGCCAGTACTCGTGGAGCCAGCAGTCATGTCCACAATCCTTTTATGGCTGTTTGTGAGTCCAATGCGACGGAAGAACAAGGAAAGATCTATGGCTTTAGCTTAATTTATAGTGGCAATTTTGTGGCACGTTTGCAGCTGGATACTTATGACATTTTGCGAATTCAAATGGGTATCAATCCTTTTGAATTTGCTTGGCAATTAACTCCAAAAAGCACATTTTTGACACCGGAAGCAGTACTGGTGTATAGTGAGGCCGGTTTTAATGGTATGAGTCAAAGCTTCCATCATTTTTTCCAAGAGCACTTGATATCATCTCGCTGGTCTCATAAGCAACGACCTGTTTTAATCAACAATTGGGAAGCCACTTATTTTGATTTTGACAGTGAGAAATTATTACAAATCGCTGAAAAAGCAGCAGCAATCGGTGTGGATCTGTTTGTGTTGGATGACGGCTGGTTTGGTACTCGGAATAGTGATAACGGCTCTTTAGGTAATTGGCAGGTGCAGCTAGCCAAAATACCAGAGGGGATCTCTGCCTTTGCGACGAAAATCAATCAATTAGGTTTGGAATTTGGGCTGTGGTTTGAACCCGAAATGATTTCTACGGATACACCCTTGTATGAGATGCACCCTGAGTGGGTAATTGGTAATTCTGAGAAGCAAATCTCTCATGGACGGAATCAGTTTGTCTTGGATTTTAGCAACCCAGAAGTGGTGGAGACAATTTTCCAGCAAATCGATTGCGTTCTTGCTTGTGGCAAAATTACATACCTGAAATGGGATATGAATCGTTATATTTCAGAACCATTTTCCAATTACCTCGCCGATGGTAATCAAGGAGAGTTGTTCCATCGCTACATTTTAGGTGTTTATGACCTGTATGAAAAAATCTTAGCAAAATACCCCGATTTGTTGATTGAATCCTGCGCTGGTGGCGGTGGCCGTTTTGATCCTGGGTTACTCTACTATGCACCCCAGACTTGGGCCAGTGATGATACTGATGGGGTCGAACGCTTGAAAATTCAATACGGGGCTTCGATGGTTTACCCATTAGCTAGTATCGGTAGTCATTTGTCACAGATTCCCAATCATCAAGTAGGGCGTTCGCCAGGACTGACTTTTCGTAATCAGGTAGCGATGTTTGGTACTTATGGTTTGGAGTTGGATATTACGAGGATGTCAGATGTAGAGCTACAACAGGTAAAAGCAGCGATTGCCACCTTTAAAGAATACCGAGAATTGATCCACGAGGGGCGTTTTTATCGTCTCAATAGTCCTTTTGATAATACCCAGTGTAGTTGGATGGTAGTTTCAAAAGATTTGAGTGAAGCTTTGGTGGCGGATTATCAAGTGTTGGGTAAACCGAATCCGGCTTATCGTCGTTTATTATTGGCCGGTTTAGATTTGGAAGCTAATTATCAAATCAATCAACTGCCACAATTACGTTCCGGTAAGGATCTTTCTAGCATTGGCTTGATTATGGGTGGCAACTATGTCGGTCGAGCAAAAGACTATTGGTCCCGTCAATTGCCGGGGGATTATGCGTCTCAACTGTATCATTTACGACGAGTAGATAAATAATTTCAAAAGGACAGTGGCTGGCTATTTCCATTCGGTAGCAGATAGGATAAGATATTAGGATAAGCCATAAGTGGAGGTAACATGACGATGAAAAAATATATCCTTATTTCCAGTGATATCCGTAAGAAGATACTGGAAGGTGTATATCAAGCAAATCAACAAATTCCCTTCGAAAAAGATCTTTGTGTGGAATATGACGCTAGTAAGATGACGGTGAAAAAGGCCTTAGATATGTTAGTGTCAGAGGGATTGATTATCAAACGTCGTGGATCCGGTACTTTTGTCAAGGATTTGGCGACCGATGAAATAGAACGAATTGCGGTGGCTAATCAGTTTCGTGGGACGACTGCTCTCAATCCAGGAAAAGAAGTTAAAAGTAAAGTTTTGGAGTTTAAGGTAATAGAAGCGGATAACTTGGTAAAAAATAAATTAAATATGCAGGAAGATACTTTCGTGTATGATATTTATCGGGTGCGTCACATTGATGGCAAGCCGTTGGTTATGGAAAAAATGTACATGCCTATCGATTTGATTCCTGGTTTGAAAAAAGCCAATATTGAAGGGTCCATTTATGAATATATTGAAGAAGATCTCGGTTTGAAAATCCAAAGTGGGCATCGACGCGTCAGTGTCCGAAAGGCGACTGAAATCGAACAACAGTATCTAGAATTGGATTCGGGAGATCCGGTGGCAGTGGCAGAGCAAATTGCTTATTTTGATACAGGCATCGCTTTTGAGTACTCCATTTCAGTTCATCGTTATGATAGTTTTTCGGTGGAGTTTGTCTTAACGAGAGAATAAGTAAGCGGAAAAATCCTCTTTCCGCTTTTTATTTTGATTTTCAAATTTTAAAAGTATATACCTAAAAATAAATAACTACTTACAATGAAAATTAGTGTAGGTAAGTAGACTGAGAAAGTAGGGGGAATTCTTGAGTATTTTAGCAATTGATATTGGGGGTACGAGTATCAAATATGCTCTGTGGGCAGCAGAAGCCTTGACCGAAAAAGGTTCCTTTGTGACACCCGTGACTTGGGAGCAAATGAAGATGGACCTAAAAGCCACTTTGCATAATTTAACCAGTTGTAGTCAGACACCGATTGAAGCGGTGTCGATCAGTGTACCCGGAGCAGTGGACAGTGATCAGGGGATTATCGGGGGCTACAGTGCGATCCCCTATATTCATAAAATTCATTTTGTTGCAGAATTAGAGGAGTTATTGGAAAAACCTGTCTTCGTGGAAAATGATGCCAATTGTGCAGGGTTAGCAGAAGCCTTTTATGGTGCTGCCAAAGATGCCAAAAGTTCAGTTTCTTTTATCATTGGATCGGGAATCGGTGGAGCCGTGGTGTTGGAGCGGAAACTAGTCAAGGGGCATAACTTATTTGGAGGCGAATTTGGCTACATGTTGGCGGAAAATGGACAAACGTTAAGTGAGTTAGCCAGCCCTGTTCATGCTGCAAAGCGCTATTGCGAACAGAAAGGTTTGGTATCAGGTATTACAGGTCGAGAACTATTTGATATTGCTGACACTGGAGATCAATTGGCTCAACAAGAAGTTCAACAATTGTTCCGAGCCTTGGCGATTGGTATTTATAATGTTTGCTTGGTCATCGATCCTGAAGTAGTCTGTATCGGTGGTGGCATATCAATGCGCAAAGATCTATTGGCTCCGGTAAAAGCCCAATTATGTTTGTTACAACAACATCATCATTCAGAGGACCAACGAATTACTGTGAAGATTTGTCAGTTTCAACAAGATGCTAATCTGATAGGAGCAGTGGCAAACTATCACTTACGAAAGGAGCAAGTTTAATGTATGCAATAGATGCAAAAAAAAGGTGGCAAAACTATCAAGGGAGTCAGCGAAAGCCTGCTGATTTTGAAGCTTTTTGGCAGGCAGGGTTTCAAGAGGTAGATGATTTGGGGACAGACTATCATTTAGAGCCTCATCCCTTGAATTCTTCAGTAGCAGAAGCATTTGATTTAACTTTTACAGGTGTTCAAGGAGCCACCGTCCATTGTCAACTCATTCGGCCTAAACGTCTGCAAAAAAAGTCTCCCCTCTTGCTTCAATTTCATGGGTATCACTCAGATGCTGGGGATTGGTCAGACAAGGTCGCTATGGCTGCTGAAGGCTTTTGGGTAGTGGCACTCGATGTTAGAGGACAAGGTGGTTTGTCAGAAGATGTGGGATTGACCACGAAAACCAGTCTGAAAGGGCATATAATCCGGGGAGTGGAGTCTGGACCAAATGATTTATTTTATCGAAGTGTGTTTCTCGATATTTACCAGTTGACTCGGCTAATGGTAGCAGAACCCCAAGTGGATACCAGCCAACTGTATACCTATGGTGCGTCACAAGGAGGAGCTTTGGCGTTGATTTGTGCGGCTGTTGCTCCGGAAATCAAGGAATCTTTTGTTTGTTATCCGTTCCTAAGTGATTATCGCGAAGCTTATCGCTTAGATGTAGAAAACTCCGCCTATGAAGAGTTGGCTTATTGGTTTCGCTTTAAAGACCCCTTGCACCAACGAGAAGAAGCTTTCTTTGAAACATTGGATTACATTGATTTGCAATACTTTGCTCCTTGGATCAAAGGGAAGGTGCATTGGGCAATTGGCCTTGCAGATACAGTCTGTCCACCGAAAACCCAGTTTGCTGTGTACAATCAGCTAAGTAGCGCAGCTGACAAAGAAATGCTATTTTATCCAGAGTATGGCCATGAATACTTGCCAAAATTTGGCGATCATATGCGGCAGTGTTTAGCCGACGTTTTGAGAGAAAAGGAGTAGAATGCTATGTTGACATTTCCAAAAGATTTCTGGTGGGGTGCAGCCACATCTGGTCCCCAATCAGAAGGCCGTTTTCAAAAGAAACATGCCAATATGTTTGATCATTGGTACGATATTGAACCTGAAGTTTTTTATGACCGAGTGGGGCCAGATATGGCTTCGAACTTTTACAATAGCTACCGAGAAGATATCGCATTGATGAAGCAAACGGGATTGAATTCCCTTCGCACCTCGATTCAATGGACCCGTCTCATCAAGGATTTGGAAACCAATGAAGTGGATCCAGTGGGTGTTGCTTTTTACAATAATGTGATTGATGAGTTCCTCTCTCAAAATATCCGACCGATTTTTAACCTCCATCATTTTGATTTGCCAGTGGAGCTTTACCATAAATATGGCGGTTGGGAATCGAAGAAAGTTGTCGATTTGTTTGTGGGATTTGCTGAACAATGTTTTGCTTTGTTTGGTGACCGTGTGAAAGACTGGGTGACCCACAATGAGCCGATGGTGGTAGTAGATGGGGAGTACTTGTTCCAATTTCATTATCCAAAATTGGTGGATGGCAAGAAAGCAGTACAAGTGGCATACAATTTAAATCTCGCTTCCGCTAAGGTCATGGCGAAGTTTCGCGAAATGGGTCAACCACAAGCTGGTGGCCGGATTGGTACCGTGTTAAACTTGACGCCAACTTACGCAGCTTCAGATGCTGAAGCAGATCAAGAGGCAGCCCGAATTGCCGAACTGTGGAACAATAAAATGTTTCTCGACCCAGCCATCAAAGGGGAATTTCCTGTGGAATTGCTAGAATTGCTGACTAAGGATGGGGTATTGTGGCAGTCAACTGCTGATGAGTTAGCTTTGATTAAGGAAAATACTGTTGATTTTATCGGAGTGAATTTCTATCATCCAAACCGGGTCAAGACACCTGACATTGCTCCAAATTCAGTGGGTGCCTGGATGCCTGATCGTTATTATGATGCATATCAAATGCCTGGCCGTCGCATGAATATTGACAAAGGTTGGGAAATCTATCCCAAAGCAGTGTATGACATTGCCATCAATATTCGCGATAATTATGGCAATCTACCTTGGTTTGTTTCTGAAAATGGCATGGGGGTTTCTCGGGAAGAACGCTTTATGGATGAAAAAGGGCAAATTCTAGACGATTACCGCATAGAATTTATCAAAGAGCATCTCCAATGGTTGCATAAAGGGATTGAAGAAGGTTCCAACTGCTTTGGCTACCATCTATGGACTCCTATCGATTGCTGGTCCTGGAGCAATGCCTACCGTAACCGCTACGGCTTAATCGCTAATGATATTCACACTCAGATTAAGACGATTAAGAAATCTGGGGAATGGTTTAAGACATTGGCGGAGAATAATGGTTTTTAAGAAGATTTAGGAGGGAGGAGTGAATTTGTTTTCAAAAACTCCTTTGTGTTGGAGTAAATGGAAAATCTGAACGAACAATAGGGTTTATTGATGAAAAGTCATTCTAGTTTCTTCAGTGCTTTGTCAAATGGTGTTGTTTTGACCAAATCACACTTTAGGAAATGCTTTGGCATTTCCTTTTTTGATGTACCCTGCACGGGTAGCAACTTTGTAGCTGATGGAATCTGAAGGAAACCTAAAGCAAAAAATTATATCATAGTTCATCCATTTTATAACTAAATCAAATATCATTCGAATTCAAGGAACAGTGGATGTGTTTATTGCGATAGGTGGTTCTTTTGGAGGCGCAATAATAGCTTTGTTAATATTTATTTACCTTAACAAAAAGACCAATAAACATAGCTAATAAAGTTCAAGTAAAGAGATATACTGCATCCAACGATATTTTTTCATAAAGTTATTCTTAACTTTATGATTCTTGATTTAGATCAATGCCAACACCAACTTTATTTCCTAAAATAGGACCATAAAAGTGAAAAGGAGTGACTTCAATATGTCAGATTACAAAAAAATTTACGAAACAACAGCGACTAATACCGGTGGCCGTGATGGAGTGAGCTATTTAAATGATGGATCATTTGAAGTGAAGATTTCTACACCTAAAGAAATGGGAGGATCTGGGAGTGGAGTAAACCCAGAACAATTATTTGCTTTAGGATACAGTGCTTGTTTTCACGGGGCATTAGAAATTGTTAAGGGTCAACGTAAAATTCATCAATCTTCACAAGTTACACATACAGTAAAATTATACAAAAAGCCAGACGATGTGGACTTTAAATTAAGTGTTGAGATTCAAGTTGCAATTCAAGATTTAGATTTAGAAGAAGTTCAAAAAATTGCTGAAGAAGCGCATAAAGTTTGTCCATATTCTAAAGCAGTAAAGGATTCCATTGAAGTTTCAGTACGCGCTGTTCTTTATGATGCAGATAAAGAAAAATAAGTATAGAAAATCGTTCACTGATGATATTACATGAGTGAACGTTTTTTTATGCTATACTAACCACAAAAAGAGGAGTAGTAAGAACATGATTGATTTCACAAAATATGATCATTGTATAAGTACAATGCCTTTATTTCAGGGATTGTCCCTCACTGAAATTCAATTTATCCAAAGTGATATTACAGAACAAGCTTTTTCTGCAGGACAGTTTATCTATCAAGCAGAAGATATACTTGAATCTCTTTATCTTATTCAAGAAGGAAAAGTAAAAGTTTATCGCTTAGGTTCTTCAGGTAAAGAACAGGTGATTCGTATTTTAGAACAGGGTGATTTTGTGGGCGAGCTGGCATTATTTGAAGAACAACATTATGGATGCTTTATAGAAGCAATATCACCAACTAAAGTATGTACCATTCAAAAGGACAACTTTAAGCGGATTTTACTATCGCATCCCCAAATAGCTCTAGAACTTTTATCAGAAATGGCGAGACGTCTTGATAATACAGAACGATTAACTGTAGGAATCACGACTGAAAGAGCAGAAACACGCTTAATTCAGTATTTGTTAGAAGAAAATATAAAGCAAAATACAGAGCAGATAAAATTGGAAACTACGAAAAAAGAACTTGCTTCTTATTTAGGGATGACTCCAGAAACACTTAGTAGATATTTAACAAAACTCACTAGGAATAATCTAATAAAGCAGCCAATTCCTAATATAATCGAGTTAACAAATGTAACTGAAT
>Ga0160505_100190_pt1 | contig 44490 bp, 29 predicted proteins | sample DIDeMG_FD_108225 | JGI IMG/M metagenome (GOLD analysis project Ga0160505, IMG submission 108225) | Enriched chicken feces microbial communities from UW Madison campus, WI, USA - DID2874_E49_Stillage MG | ecosystem: Host-associated > Birds > Digestive system > Large intestine > Fecal ... | reverse complement strand
TCAGTTTGTGATACCAAACTGGGCTAGCATATTCAAATATAGGTCTCACACATGAAATGTAGAGTTGCTTCATAGTTTGGCAAGAGATACCTTTGTATACACCACCAAGGTTTCCTATGATTCTCATTACTCTTTTGGCCTTAGAAGTAACATTTTTTGCATGCTTCTTGAATTTGAGCTCGCAGTCAAGCGTTACCCCCAGTAACCTCAAACTCTTCTGAGTTTGTCGTTTGCCTAAACCAGCAATCGGTAACGTAAGTTTTCTTGGACCTCGTTTTTTCTTTTTCTTAGGTCGCGTTCTAAGAACTTTTCCACGCTTCAACTCCATGTTCAAAAATGGGCATGAAATATTGCAAAAAGGTATATATAACCTCTATACCTACTGTTCCTTTCTTTATACTATTAAGTGACAAATAATGAGGCAAGAGGAAAAAGAAAAGAAAAAAGCAGTTGACGTGAAATTCTCTACAATATCTTTGGTAAGTACACAAAAATATTTAATTCAACAATTAGGCACTATGGCCGAGCGGTTAAGGCGAAAGATTAGAAATCTTTTGGGATTTTCCCGCGCAGGTTCGAGTCCTGCTGGTGTCGTTTCTTTTTTGTAAAATCAAAAAAAATAGTTTTTGTTTTGTTTGCATAACTTTTGGAATGTTTGGATCAATATACCAAAACAAAAGAAAAATCTTTCTTTTTTTTTTTTTGGGCCTATTTGTCTAGCAAGCTTTTGCATACTACAAATCTTTAGAAATCTTTCGAATAATGGGAGTCTCTGAACTACCAATTGAATCAGGCAAAGGGGAAAACCATCTTGATATGTGAGAGAGGTTTGTTGAGAGAGTGAAGTTTAAAAAAAAAAAAAAGTTATCGATTGTCTCTACATATGATAACTGTATAGCATGCCCAATAAATTTTAAACAATAGCATCCCTACTGGATGTAGATGGAAAGATCGAGTTAATATAATTTTTATACCACGGAAATGAACTTCAGGCTATTTTTTTTGGTAAAATACTTGAGATATATATTGTTTTTATCTGGCCATTAGTGTTTCTAAAAAAACAAGTGGGTTTCTTTTGTTCTTGGCTATTGAGTACACACGGGACATTGTATTTTGGTCAAGTCATGCGATACTTACAAAAATAATAATAATGATAAAAATATTATTATTACCATGAGTAGTTTACTCACTACAAAATCACGTAAATGCCAATTCTTTTTTTATTTAAAAAAAATTTTTTTTCTACAAAAACAAACAAAACTATGGCTTGAAGTAAAATAATTAATTCAGATTTGAATCTTGGCACTAATCACGTCCCGATAGGACCAGAAAATGCCATTGGCCATGCCTCGAAACCCATGTATCTCGTCAGCTGCCAAATTTCAATTTTTTTTTTTTTGATCGACAAGATGGCCTGTCAGTCTCTTTGGGTCACATCCCCATCAGGTGTGTTTGTATGTTTACAGATTATCGCGGATCATCTTTCCCTTCCCTTCAATTGAAAAAAAAAATAAAAAATAAAAAATACAAAATGATATACATATATATGAAATGTTCATAAACTAACGATCGTGGGCAGCTAATGCTGGAATAAAAAAAAACACATAAAAATAGATAATAAAAGCATCACGAAGAGCGCAGGGTTACGCTAACACCAGGACCACCACCACCACCACCACCAGAAATAGCCGTAGCAGCAGGCTTGAGAGCAAGACCCTCAAGTTGTTGACGCAAGGAGCGTGATTCTTGGAGCGCCCTATTGTACTGGCGGATAAGGTACTGGCTCTCGCGCTGGGCGCTGACATGCTCGGCGCGGAGCCCGCGCACCTCGAGCTCGCGCGCCGCAAGGGTCTGCTCTAGGCGGTGCAGCGCGTCGCTCTGCGCGACGCAGCTGCGGCAGCATAAGTCGCTTGCGGCGCCCGCGCCGGTGTGGTCCTTGTTGTTGCTGTCGGAGTCATTACGATTGTTAGTGTTTTTATGGGTCATGTTATTATTATTACTATTGTCATTATTATTATTATTATTATTATCATGGCTGGTATAGGGGCAATTTGCTGTGATGGTGGTATTCTGAGTGAGTGTGGGTGTAGAGGTGTTAGAATGTCTATCTGTAGTTGCTAGTAGTGGAGTCGTGGGACCAGCGGCATTAGTAGGGGGAGTAGCGACGCTTGTGGTTACAGGAGTAGGTTCAAGCGTGAGTGTAACGTCTTGCACTGGGGTAAACGGGTTCTGCGTGCGCGTTGGCGGGGTGGTGACGGTCGTATCTTCTGGCGGTGGGTCGAGAAGCACCGTGCCGGCCATTTCGGCAAGCTCGATATAGCTGGCCTGGCATTCCTCGAGCTCGACTATCTTGCGCTGCAGCTCTTCCTGGGTTCGACGGAGGGCCGCCTGGGTCTCTAGAAACGCTGTCCTCAGCATTGAAATGGCGCGCTCGTGGTCGGTATTTTTTCCAGGGGGTGGTGGTGATTTGAACACCGCGAAGTCAATGGATGTGTCCGCAGACTCATTGTGCCATTGCTCATCCTCGCTGCCGCTTGTGGTGTCGGCAGTGGCGGTGCTGACGGGTTTACTACTGGCGCTGAAAGTAACGGGAGTGCCGGCGTGCGGGAACATATGGCGCAGCGCCGCAATTGTGTTTAGAGCGTCGGCGCGCTGCATGAGGTCGATAAACCCTGTCACGCGCGCATGGCCCATGAGCACCTGCTCACGCACCCGATTCAGCACAGCCCCAGTCACGTCTGGCGCAAGGTCTACAAGGGTATAGCACAGCGCGCCGCGGCGCACCGTAAGTACTAGCGTGGTACGGCCAGGCCGTGAGCCCAGGGCAGCCACGAGCGCTGCCGCCGAGTCGAAATGTCGCAGTAGAAACACGTGGCTCGCGCCCGAAGGGTTCTCGATGCTGTACTCCGTGCACGTTGCCGTCACAGAAGCTGCAGCATTGGATCCCGAGCTGAGACTACCGGCGTAGCGATAGCTCCCACTATAGCTGCTATAGCTGCTGGTGCTGCTTGCAGTTGATAACGCGCGCGAGTGTCGCCGGAGGTGGCCGGCGCTTGCTGCGTTAGTTGTTGATACAGTAGGGCGTGGAATGGAGGAGCTTGGTGCCGACGCAAATAGCGGTGTCAACACTTGGCTGAGGCGCGCGCGTGTTGTCACAACATGCAAGTTCTGCTGGCGGCGGAAAGGGTCACTGCCGGTGTCTACGCGGTCAAACACGTACGCGTGGGCGTCATCAACCACGACAACATTGCCGCTGTTGATATTGTTGATATTATTATTATTGTTGTTGTTGTTGTTGTTGTTGTTGTTGTTGTTGCTCGTAGGCAAAGAGGGTCTCCCTCGAACAACTGTGGGCCTGTCAGTTAGTGGAACTATTTGTGGACTGCGGCGGCGTGTAGCCAGTAAGAATACATACCGATGTTTATAGAAGGCACAACCATAGATTCAGAGTAAAAGCAGCACTCAATTAAGCATCCCCAAGAACGGTAGAAACTAAATAAACAAAAGATGCAAAAAACAAAAACAAACGTTGATTGGTAGCAGGTAAGCGAGAATTGGTAGAAGAAAAAAAATAAAAGGACGATAGTCTCTCCAGTGTCGTAGGCCTCGTTATTGTCACGCTGTCGGTGCTGCTGCTGCTGCCCCTGTCCAGCAAACGCTCTGCACGACAACAACAGAGTCTGCTGGTCTCACACCAGTACGGCGTGTATCAAACGTGCCCACGTACCCACATGTACAAACAGCACTGGAATGTCGGCAGCGACTGCATGAGAGGACATGCAAATCGCCAGAAATGCAGATATTCCCTGATAGGGTCATGTTTTGAAAAATAAAGGAGCCGTAAATACTGCGGCGCTTCTGTTTTGGGCCCAGTGAAAAAATAAAAAAAAAGCTCACGCGCCATAATCATAAACACGGTCATCCACGCTAAGGCGTGACAAACGAGCACTACGCCTTTGTGTTCGATATCACCAACAAGGATTTTCCCATATGCGGACGTAGATTTCTATACGATATATAAAGACAAAGATACATATAGAAGACTGTCAAAAGATCAATCGTAGAGCGTTCTTGTTCAATTACCTACGGCGTTATAAACTCTCTCTCACAAGGGGATAAATATTACTTGATTTTGTTGAAGCTGTCGGCCCCGTGGTCAACAATCTCTTGAACTTTTGCATCAACTGCAGGCTTGTCAAGATTGGCAAAAGGCTTGTCAGAGGCCTTACCAATTTCAGAATCGAGCGCACCACCTAGAGAGCTGTCAAATGACTGGCCCAGATGTGGGGTATCGAGTGAAGGCTTATCCAAAGTGCTGCCGAGGGGGATGGTCTGAGAAGTAGTCGCAGGCTTGTCAAAAGTGCTGCCGAGGGGATTGGTCTGAGAAGTAGTCGCAGGCTTGTCAAAAGTGCTAATTGAGGGCTTCTCAAAAGACGACGAGGTCGCAGACGTGGTATTCTCGGCCTCGTGGAGACCAGTTTCAATCTTGCTGCGGAGGTTTCCAGAAACACCAGTAGAAGCACCAGTTGCATTACCAGAGCTACCAGGAGTCTTGACCGAGTCAATTCCCGTGGTCTTACCAACATTGCTGGTAGATGTCTTTGTCTCGGCCGTCTTTTCCAACCCAGAAATGCTTGACGCACCCGTGAGAACGGGGAGTCCACCAAGGGCCTTCTTAAAGCTGACCCAGCCATCCTTGACTGGTGGCGGGGCGCCTCCAATCCAGCCATCAACCTTGCGTTCCCATGTCACAACGGCCTGGCGATTGTATCGCGAGGTTTCGTAGCGCACGCGGAAGAACAAGGCATAAATGATAAACTTAATAAATCCGCGGAACAGGAACAAATTGAGCGCAAGGCGGACAAGCAGGAACAGTTCGGCGGTGGCTGCGACATAGACAAGAGCCGCATTGTGGCGGCGCGAGAACTCATTGATCTTGGGTCTAAGTCCAGTGGTTTCCGGGTAGCCAAGCGCAGGCAGCAAGTACTGGCTTGCGTAGCCAAGGGTGTGCAGCAGCGCAAAAATAGCAAAGGGCACAAGCGAACCCACCACGGGGCTCGTGAACAGCCACAAAGAGACAACAACAAAGTACTGCAGATTTTCATCCCGTAGCACGGACACCGGGGCGGTGCCACCGTGCTTTGCTTCGTAATAAGTCTCAAATACTGAAATGCCATAGCTGCCGAGCGCAGCTACATACGCTGTACGGTACCAGATGAACCCATAGGCACGAAAGATTCCGAGAAATGAGAGGAGGTAGTTTACAGACCCAATGAGCACAAGTAGGTGCCCAATGTACCAGTAGAACCGAAGTGTATGAGCCAGCTGGGCCACGGTTCTTATGGCGTCGACAGGAGCACTTTTGTCGGCGGGGGTGACGTCATCGCTAGGCTTGGAGACGGGGGGAACAGAACTCATATCTGATAAGAGTATAGCAAACGCGATTTTTTTTTTGTTTTCCCTTTTTGCGCAGTGGAGTTACACGCAGATTAACCAGAAAAAAAGATGGTTTTTTGAAAGTAAGAAAGTCTCCAATAACTACAGAGAAGCTAGAAATTGGTCTTTAGAAAGAAAGATAAAATAAAAAAAAAAGAGGAGATGCGTTTGACACGCTCAACAAAGGCGGATCCCTGGGTCCTTTTATATTCGTCAAGGCTGGTCATCGATGGACGCTACTGAGACAGGTAGCATTCAAACTTAGTTTATGAGCGACCTGACCAGAATCGGTGAGAACTTAACCTTGCTATTAACCTGGCCGCAAACCAAGCCATGCTTTCTGTCTAGCGGATACGGCAAAGGCTGGGTCGCGCGATATCCGAGCATGAGAGTATGGTGTCAGGAGCGGTTGCAATTGCGGGCTTACGCTATATGAATTTTGGCCACACACAAGCTTAGCAAACAACGACTATTATTACTGCTACTTACTAGCAAAAGGCAAAGAAAAAAAAAGGAAAACTCATTAAACACAAAAAATCTGGAAAATCTGAAACAACAAAAAGATAAAATAGCTACAGTATCCGGCTGGAGCCTGAGAAAAGCTACGATGCACAATTAGCGCAGCGAAAAACCCTTTCTGGTCTTCTTTTCTTCACCAACACGGCCCATCTCGAGTCGGTTCTTCTTCTCCTCTAGTTCCTGGCGCTGCTTCTCCAGTGCCTCCTTCATCTCGCGATGGCGAGCAAACAGCTCGGCCTCGGATTTCTTGAGCTTCTGCTCCTTCTCCTGCACCTTTTGCTGGAAAACATTCTTCATGTCAGCCTCCATCTTGTCAAGGCGAGCCTTATGCATAGCGCGCTCCTCCTCCTGGCGCATGGCCGGGTTGACCTCACGGAAAACAGAGTGGTCTTGCTGGAAGCCCTGCTGTGACAGCTTATCGGTACGGTAGTTCTCGTAGAGAACGTTGGCGGTCTTTTCGCGCAGCTCCTCAAGATGACTGCGGATCAGCAGCTGGCGCAGCTTGACAAAGTCACAGTGCTCCTCGTTCTCGACCTCAATAACGCCCCACGGGTACTCACGGCCGCGCACAATGCGGCCGTCGTTCGTGGTCACAGCGTCAGAGGAACCAACGATGGCAAAAGGAACGTTCATCATCAGCTCGGTGTTCTCAGCGATAGTCTCCTCATCGTCGTTGTCGTACTTAGGTGGCTCGAAGATTTCAATCTGTTGGTTGGCAATGTCAGTCATAATGCTCTTCTTGAATGCAAGGACCTCCTCTTCAGTCAGCGTATCAGACTTGGCGATCACGGGAATTAAGTTGACCTTCTTGTGGAGCTTCTTCATAACAGTCACGTCGAGGGCCTTGAGAGAGTGACCAGTGGGCTGGATGAAGTAGAGCACAGCGTGCACGCGGTTGTCGACAATAGTGGTACGGTTAACCTTGTTTTCAACCTCAAGGTACGAGTCGAAGCGCTGGTCAATGTCGTCGACGATAGGTTTCCACGAGTCAGTGTTGTTGACAAAGTCGCCAAAGCCCGGGGTATCGATAACGGTAAGGTGCAGTCGGACACCGTTCTCCTCGATATCGGCGGTGACCTGGTCGATGGAAACGGTCTTGGGAATCTCGGTGGCAGGGTCCTTGGGTGTACGGGGCGGATACAGGGGCATGTTGAAAAGAGTGGAGATTAGCGTAGACTTGCCCAGACCAGACTCACCTACGACCATAATGTTGAGGTTGAACCCCTTTTTAATACTCTTGCGGTGCCACTGGTTGGGCAGGTTGGCAAAGCCAACGTAGCCGGTAAGCTTGCGGCGGATGATGCTGGTTTCGGGGTAGGCGGAGTTGTTGATGGAAAGCTGAGGCTGGGGATCGGGGGACGAGGGATGCTCGATATTGAGGGGGGCCATCATGGGGCCTTCAATTGCGACTAGGAAACGGGTTAGCAGCGTGCGCAGAGCGCCAGAGGAGGGCTATGGAGGACTTACCGTCGACAGAAGTCATTGCGGGGGGTGATTGATGTATAGGGAGAAAGAGAGTGGGTGGTGGTGAAGGGGAGAAGGGAGAGAAATGGACGGGAGAACTGAAAATTTAAAGGAGTCGTGAAAGAGTTGGCAAATACGTGGACAGAGGGAAACTGGGTTTTTTGCCCATGGTGCGACTTTGTATGCGTGAAAATATTACTATGGTGGTAAACAAGTACACAGAGATTCATATGGGTATAATTACTACTATAAGGGGGTGCGGCGGGCCCCCATGTAGTGCTAGCGTGCTGCTTTTGATCTGGCGGAGCAGCTGGGACCACTTGCCGTTGCTGCGGCAACGGATTCAGGGGTGAAGGGCTTCGCTTATGTTTCAGAAATAATAAATCAACGGTTGGGCGTGCTACGAAATACGCTGGTCAGACTGATAGCTACATTGGTTCACTGGTGCAGACTATTACCACGGCTACGGCTACTGGTACTATCATCACTACTGCTGCTACTACTGCCTTGTCTAGGGAACTCTTATATTACTTCTACGCTGGCTTTCTTTTCCACCTCCCGGGAACTCACTCCTAAAGCCGCCTTTGTGCGCGAATGAAAGATTGGTTTAATAAATAGTGCTATTTAGCCCTTACGGCCGGGGGTCCCGACTCACTTGTGTTGCAGTAGCGGTACCATGGACTGCGACGGGTATCCCCCGTATGCGTGCTCCAATGGTGGCGGCGACAGCTGCTCTGGCGTATTGGACTCGCTCTTGGCTCCCTCTGAAGTGTGGGAAATCTGATGGTTTCTAAGTGTCGTTTTGCGTGTGAACGCGCGCTCACAGCCCGGGTAGTCACATGCATACGGTCGGTATCCCGTGTGTACGCGGCGGTGCCGCGCTAGTGATGAGGAATCACTAAACGGCTTATTGCACAAATCACATTTGTGTGGCTTTTCACCCGTGTGCACACGCATGTGCACTGTTAGTGCCGACCGCTGGATAAACTGCTTGTCGCACACGCCGCACACGTTTGGCCGTGTGCCAGTGTGAATATGGTTATGTCGGACAAGGTCCGATTTGCGCGAAAAAAGTTTTGCGCATGACTCGCAGCGGAACTTTTTCAAGTCCAGATCGTGGTTGAGAATCGAGTTGAGATCCATTATATAAAGGAGCGGTGAAACGTAGATGTAGTAGAGAGTATTGACGAATGCTGGGAATGATTTGAAGCACTAGAAACAAAATAATGGATTCAAGAAGATGTAAAATAAATAGTAACAGCTGGCAAGTTGAAGACGTTTGCTCGAATAAATAAGTAAAAAGAAATAAAAAAAAAAAGAGGCACAGACGAGGCTAGAATAAAGTCAATCCCAATCTCACCTCCATGGCAACCTGATATATTTCCCTGTTTTATATACCTTGTTATTATCATTGTTATTAATACCTTTTATTTTTTTTTTTACTCGAACTTTGACCAGTAACTGCTACCACTTACAAATCTGTCTGTCTGCCTATTTACCTGATACTGTTCAACCCTTCTAGGCAAGCCCGAGTCATCTAGTTGCCTGCCACAACATGTATTTGGTATATCCGCATGGGCCTTTTCAGCACAAATTTCTTTTTCAATTAGCTGAGGGCTTCTATGCATTCACGAAAAATTGGTTCTAAAATGCCCGGGCTCACCGTGTCTTATTCTTCTAAAAATGGCCAAAGGGGGATCAAAAGTTTAAGATACTTGAGAATCAGACTCAGAGGCTTTTATACTGTCTCACCTTTTGTAATTTTGTTTTTCCCGTGCCTGACAATGTTTGCTTGTCGGCCTGTTGAGTTGCTTGCACTGACTTCATTCTTCGTTCCTATAATTGATGCCTGCAGCACTTAAAGTTTATTTCATTACCATTTGTAACAGTTTTTTTTCCATCATTGGTTATAGGTAGCTCATCATGGTCTCACCCAGCTGTTTAGCCATGCTAATGTTGCTTTAACGGGCTTATTTGCCGCGAAAGCTATATAAAACAAAACGCTTGCTTCTACTATTGGTGGCGTGTGGGTTTGATCGCCGCAAAAGTCATATAACCGTCGACCCATCACAATCCGCTCGTGTACCTTTTTTTTTTTTTTTTTTTTTCCTTATCTTGTCGGAAACAGATGGCCGTGGATTAAAAGGTCCAAATGGTCCACTGGATCTGTTACTTTTTGAAGCCGTATGGAACCACTGAATATAGCCGCAGTCTATAGTTTCATTGCGTAGATTGCCTGCATTGCATTGTATATTCATAAAAATTTCAAGGTCTTAATATCCTCAGATCTTCGTGTACAATGAGCTGGCCCTTCCCAAAGCTTGTCTATATTATTATTTAGAACATGCTTAGACTTTTACTATTTGATATGGCCAGGGTCCTTACAAACTGAACATAACCTTTTTTCTCTTTCTTTCTTCATGGAAGCATGATAACTATGCTACTGTGCCGAAGTTAATGGGTTTTCACCAGAATTGATTAAAAAAAAGCCCTTTTGTGCCAGCCGCGCTTTCATTTAATTCCAACAAGACACAATCACAACCGTTTAACTAATACCTGCTTTTGATTTTGTGATCACAGCTTTCTACCAAGCTTAACACTTTACTTACACATATTTCTGCTTCATTGACTGTAATTAGCCACCCCTAATGCCGCAGGGCCACGGAGGATAGCCAAGCGGGTCCTAGGGCCCCTCTTGTGCACTGAAAACTGGCACATTGGCCCATAATGGTCAAACCCCTGTTATTTACTGTAGCTTTTTTTTTACCAATGAAAATTGTAGATGTTAATTAATTAGAACTAATCTAATTGAAGAGAAAAAACAACAATTTTTTTAAACGAATGATAGAGATAACTACAATTGGCCTTTGTTTTTCCAAACGGAAATAAGCCTTAAACCTGCAGAGGTTATTGTTTTTACCACTTCACCTCTAGGTGATCTAGCATGAAAAAACTATCATATTGATAAAAACCCTCAAAATTTGCCTGGACTTTTTATGTTTCACATAGAGAAGAGGAAAATGCAGCTGATATGTCTTGCTTAAATCATCTCATCTCATCTGTTACCACTGCTACCTTTTTTATTTCTTTGATAAAAGCCCCTACCAGTAATATGAAAAGTCTTCAAAAGTAACATTATAGGTTCACCAGCTGATCTGGTTTACTCTTCCAAGTTTTCAAGGCCTAGAGCCATCAACTGGCCTAGATCTCTACAAAATACATATGCCTTAGTACATACACCATAATATACCCCCACAAGTATCATGGCAGTATTACCTAAGCCAAATGTTTACACGTCGCTTTTCTATTTCGCCTCGTCAACGATTAATACCCTGCCTGACATCTACCAACTATTTGGCCCGAACTGTAAACAACACACTAAGACTCAATGGCCTCTGAAGAGCAAGCACCCCCCTCGCCCCAGGTCGAAAGTGCAGACCCCACTTCTCAGACAACGCCTTTTGAACAGGCAATCAAAACATGGTCTGAGATAGGCCTCACGTCACTACAGCGTTCGCTGGATGATCAGGGCGTAGATATTCTTGAAAACCAAAAGGCATCACTTATCTCACGTAAAGAGCTCGCATCACGCACAAAAACTTTTAAGAAGCTACCTGACGATGAAAAACTTACTGAGATCAAAAGTCTCTTGAAGCTCTACCAAAGCGAGATTGACAACCTCACCAAACGCGGCAAGTTTGCGGAAACTAGCTTCATGAACATCTACAAAGTTCTTGCAGAGGCTCCCGACCCCACACCATTACTGGAAGCATCTGTCGACTCGGTGCTGTCAGCTTCGGAGGTTTCGCAATTGACGGATGAAAACACTAAACTGAAGAACAAACTAGCAAAGTACGCAGATTACGAGAACATCAAGGCAAAGCTGATGCAGCTAGAATTGAAATCGATCGAGACTTCGGCGGCTAAGGTCGCAGCCAAGGAGGCTGAAATGAATGCGGTTATTGAAGAGAAGGAACTTCACTGGGCCACTAAGGAGGCCGAGCTTAGCAAGCAGGTGCAAGAGGCCCGTAATCAGGTCAAGGAGCTTCGCGCTAATAACGAGGTCATGCAGGCGCGGCTTTCTGCGCAGTCCGGGGACCAGCTGGCTGGATCAATTGGTGATGCATCAGCGGCTCAGGCTGCAGGCAGAATTGCAGAGCTTGAGCTTGTTGCTAGCGATCTGGAGCGAGCAAAGAGAAGGACCCTGGAGGTTGAGAAGCGGAATGTGGAACTGCGCACAGAGCTGGAAGCGGCCAAGTCCGGTTCTAAGGAAAAGGATGCAACTGCAGAGCTTGAGGCACAGATGTCGGACTTACAACGTGAAAATATCTTGCTGACAGCACAGCTCGAGTCAACAAGAAACTCATCGAACCAAACCAAGTCGACGATCCAGAAACAGGTCGACTCACTGCAGAGAGATTTAACGCGCAAGACAACCGAGGCTGAGTCTCTGCGCCAAAAGCTTTCTTCAATGCAGGATTATCAAGAGATTAAGAAGGAGCTCGAGATTCTCAAATCAGTAGAGTTTGACTATGAGAATTCAGATAATGAGGACAACGATGAAGAAAACGACAACGAAGAAGAACCCACAGATAAGAACATCCAGACCAACACTGAATCGCTGGAAAAACTCATGCTTTCAAGAAACAAAAAGCTGACCAACGACTTAACCGTACTCCGCATTGCAAACAAAAATCTTACGGACGAGGTTACTGACCTTAGGTCTCAACTCGAGGCTACTGCAGCGTCTTTGGAAAAGGCTGATCGCCTCAACCACAAGCTTGAGGAGGATCTTTTAAAAACCAACAATCCACGAGGTGGGTCTGCCATGTCGGTTGCCAGTGGCTGGCATCGCCCTGGCACAGTCCGGTCCGGACGCATTTCGCCAACTGCTTCTATTATTGGCGGTGATTTTGGCGGTCCTCTCCCGTCACCCTCCACACTTGCACCGCCATCTGGAGGTGATACGTCGATTCTCCCAATTATCACACAACAGCGTGACCGGTTCAAGGCACGCAATACTGAGCTAGAGGAAGAGTTGCGCAAAAATTGGACTACAATCAACACGCTCCGCAAAGAAATTGAATCTGTCAAGCATGAGAATGTCGAACTTTATGAGAAAGCGCGATATGCATCTTCGTACAAACGCAGCCAAGCATCGTCGAGTCCCAATGTTAGCTCTACTGAGGACAAGTACCGCACTGTGTATGAAGAAGGCCTTTCGCCATTCCAGCAGTTCAAGGGCCGCGAGACTGAGCGTGCACTATCTAAAATGGGCCCCGCTGAGCGGATCGCATATTCCTTCACTCGCTTTATCTTAGTCAACCGATTCAGTCGGAACTTGTTTATGGTGTACTGTCTCGCACTGCACTTATTGGTAATGCTGATATTGCTGATGGGTGTTGGCTGGCACAGTATGGCAGTGCCGGCACCGGAGCACACATTTGTAGTGCACGAGGCGGCAGACGCCATCCCCGAACTACCTGAACTAGCCACTGATGGTCTTAATAGCTAGAAAATGTCATGTAATAATTGTATCTCACGTCCCGAAATCTTTTTTTTTTAATTAACTAGCCTGGCTCTGCGCGGGTCCCGGAGCCCTTCTGCGCGGGCTGGGTAGGGGTTAAAAACTCCCAGCGGTAAGGGTTTGGCCGTTTTGGGCCGCGCTTGCTTTTTTTTCAATAAAAAAAAAATTTTTGGGAAAAAAAAAAAAAAACAAAAAAAAAACTTCTCGGGTTTCCCTTTTCTTTTCTCTCATCAGCGATATTTTTCAGCAAATTGCAAAGGTTTTACTTACTGTTTGGCCCGGCTAACACTTGAAGCAAATCACTTGCATTTACCTAACACATTTGTTAAACACACACACACACTTCGCTACTCTAGATTATAAACAACATGGCTTTCCAAGGCGGTAGAGGTGGCAGTCGGGGCGCTCCCCGTGGTGGTGCTCGCGGCGGTGCTCGCGGTGGATTTGGCGGCGGCCGTGGCGGTGCTCGCGGTGGCTTTGGCGGCGGCCGTGGTGGTGCCCGCGGTGGCTTTGGCGGTGCCAGAGGTGGTGCCAGAGGTGGCGCTAGAGGCGGTGCTAGAGGTGGCCGCGGTGGTGTCGCCAAGGGCGGTGCTCGCGGTGGTGCCAAGGTCATCATTGAACCTCACAGACATCAGGGTGTTTTCCTTGCCAGAGGTAAGGAAGATCTGCTTGTCACCAAGAACCTTACACCCGGTGAGAGTGTCTACGGTGAGAAGAGAATCTCTATTGACGTCCCTGCTAAGGACGCTGACTCGCCCGCTACCAAGGTTGAGTACAGAGTGTGGAACCCTTTCAGATCGAAGCTTGCTGCCGGTATTCTCGGTGGTATCGACCAGCTGTTCATTGCGCCCGGCAAGAAGGTTCTTTACCTTGGTGCTGCTTCTGGTACCTCCGTTTCTCACGTTGCTGATGTTGTTGGCCCCGAGGGTCTTGTCTACGCTGTTGAGTTTTCACACAGACCCGGCCGTGACCTCATCTCCATGGCTAAGAAGAGACCAAATGTCATCCCCATCATTGAGGATGCCAGACATCCCCAGAAGTACCGCATGCTTGTCGGTATGGTCGATGTTGTTTTTGCCGATGTTGCCCAGCCCGATCAGGCCCGTATCATTGCTCTGAATTCGCATCTTTTCCTGAAGGACCAGGGTGGTGTTGTCATTTCCATCAAGGCCAACTGTATTGATTCGACTGTTGAGGCTGATGTTGTCTTTGCGCGTGAGGTGCAGAAGCTCCGTGAGGAGCGCATCAAGCCCCTGGAACAGCTTACCCTGGAGCCTTATGAGCGTGATCACTGTATCGTTGTCGGCAAATACCAGAGAGCGGGCAAATAAGCCCTGGATAAACGTTGAACACTTGTCTATATTATATATATCTTGTCTCTTTTTTTTTTTTTCTCCAAAAATTTTAATTGTTAGTATTCTTTATTCTTCTTCACCATGTTCAAGGTGCGTTCCGCTACTTGTTTTTGATTGAAAGATTTCAGTATTTTTTTTGTATTTAATTTTATTTATTTAATATTTGCAACTTTTATGTTTATCCGGGTTTCACGGTATAAGGGTTGTTTTGCCTATTGTTTTCTTTTCAGAACTGGCATTCTTCCACCAACTTTATTTTCTTCCTCTTTCTTTCTCAGACTCAGATCTTGAATAACCAAGTCTTGAACAAACACCTCCACCTTCTTGTCCAACCCACTGCGCACCATGAAGTACACTCCTACAAAACGTGCTAGCGCGCTTGCGCTGCTGCTTGCCGCTGCTGCCTCTCCAGTCCACGCAATTCTCAACTGTAAAATCCAACTTGACGGCGACAGCTTTGACTTCAGCTCGCTGGGTGACACGGTGCATTCCATTGAGCAGACTTTCAACACCCCGCCGTCCATCTCTACGACTTCGTGGTACGTCAATCCCTGCCGTTATCTCAGCGATAGTCCGCACGACAACATCCCTGAAGAGGCCTTCAAGTGCCCTAGCGGTACGCAGAGTATGTATAGGCTCTTTACCTCTTATCACCGCTCTTCGCGGTAATCGTTACCATGCCACGATCTCGCAATTGGGGCATGCTTGCTAGTGGATTTAATACTAACGTTTTTCTTTCTTTGAACAAAATAGTTTGCGGAGTGCAGCAAATTTCTCTTGATGATGATAAGGAGAAGAAGATTACCACGCAGATCATTCCTGTAGCTGGCGATTTGGATGGCAAGCAATCTGGTGCTAATTTGGAGCGTTTGCGCGGTGACGCTGGCGACGGTGTGCGCGTCCATTTCAAGGGCGGCTCGTGGGGCGACTACGGCGCCATTGATGCCTACATTGACTTTCTTTGTGTCCAAGAAGAGAAGGATGAGTCGCTTGTCTTCAAAGACTGGAACCTTCATACCCTCAACCTTACTTGGTCATCACGCAAGGCCTGCGCCCAAAACTCGGGCACTAACCCCGGCAATGGCGGCGGAGATAACAACGACAACAACAAGGGCGGTGATAATGGTGATAAGAAGGAGGAATCCTCTGGCTGGGGATTTTTCACCTGGTTGTTTGTCCTTGGCCTACTTGGCTTTGTCTTTTATATTGTGGCTAGTGTTTGGGTGAGCTACAACCGCTATGGCCAGGTTGACCTTGACTCGCTTCCTTTTGTTGACTCTTTACGTGAGGTTCCTTTTGTACTTCGCGATCTGGGATCTCGTATTGCTAGCCGATGCCAGTGCTCGTCTTCTTCATCCTCGTCGTCCAGTCGCGCGGGATATGCTGCTGTTTAAGCTGAGGCACGATGACTAATGTGATCCAGAGACCCTCTCTTATGGGCTCTGTTGACACCACTTTGCTAGCCCTCTCCCAGCAGCTGCCGTCCGTCTGCTGTTGACGCTTTTTATTTTAAAGTTGACCAAATAGATTCCTAATCAAGAACTACAAAGACAGTTATTGCGTTTTATAAGTGCCAGTTGGTGATTATCTGACTTAACTGGCCATTTACAATGTATACGCTTGCACAGAGAAAAGAAAAAAAAGTAACTCAAAAAAAAAAAAAAGACTCGTTAATAATATTAACCTTAGAATAATTATAGCTATTTTTGTTCTCGTTCGTTATATGATAAATATAGACTAGAAGCCACAGGGCAAAAATCCAGAATTTGCTCGCCAATAGCGGATTCGCGGTTGGGAAATCAAGCTTGTGATATCGACCGACTGTATACAGTCATGTTATTTTTTAATTCATTGTCAAGAAGCAGTATTGAAATGTGCCTGACCAGGAATGAAAAGAAACAGAGCGTAGCTACTACTTAGTTATTATTATCCCAGTTGCCAATATGGCTGTCATTAATCAGGACGGCAGCGACACGGTCGCGCTCAGGCTGGTCACCTAAACGCACAAGGTACTTGAGATGTCCCGTACTGGGGTCTGCAATACTGAGCGCGACGGGCCCCGCTACGCGAAAACAGGTAGCCGGCAGCCGCGTGTCGACAATAACCTCGCCCGTATCAACCTGGTGCAGCACGACGCGCCGCCAATCCGGCTGGTTGGGCTGGTCGTTGGCCACGGAAGCCGTTAGTCGCGCAAGCCCCGTCTGGGCCCAGCGGTCCGGGCTTGCGCTCGTGGCCGTGAACAGCAGGCAGCGCTGGTCACTCAGCAGCACCAGGGGGTCCGGGCTTGTGCGGCCACTGAGCTCGGCATCTGTCCGGCCTGCGCGCGACGAAAGCAGTGGCGGCAACATCAACGGGCGATTACTAGTAAATGTTTCTAGCAAAGGTCTCGATACTGTTTCTATTATCGGCAAACTGGCGCTGTGAGAGGTTCGGTGTCGGCGCGTTTTTATAAGTTTTTGACGGGTTGTCTCAGGTATTGAGGCTGCTGCGTGTGGACTGATAGTGCGATAGAATTCGTTGGCAGCCGCCTGACTACGTAGCTGAAAAAGATACTCGTTGCCTGAGTCCAAACTCACCATGATGTTGTACATTGATTTTTTTAAAACAGAGACACCAGCACCAAGCTCGAGTTTGCACAAGGGCTTACCCTCGCTTTCTGTGATACTAGAGAAAATAGAACCCGAAGTGGACACAGAAATAGATTGGATGGTGGAGGAGATAGGTCCAGCTACTGGCCTGAATTCCGTACCTGCTGTTTCTGAAATCGGTTCACATATTGTCTTAAGCGAGTCGTTTGATATTGATGTCGGAAAGGACCGCCAGCAGCTGATAATCCGTCCATCATTGGAAACAGAAACTGTCAAAAAGTTTTCTGAAATAGGTATCCAAGAATTATCAGAGGAATTTTTGGGTCTAGTGGAAACTACAGCTGTTTGGGTGTTTAAACTTGGCAACGATGTCTCTGGCAACAAGTTCATTGAATTGCTTTTACGCAGTTTTCCGAGAGTTGTGATATCAACAGTAGGAGGAAGAGTCGCATATTTCAGTTGCTGCTCGAAATCGATCAAGGTTGCGTCACTGCTAGATTTTTTCATGAGGGGCTCGCTGGCAGTACTGTTTCCACTGCTGGAACGACTGTGAAAACTATGAGAAAATGACGCCGAAACAGAACACATGCTATTTTCAAAGATGTCTTGAGATATCTTGTGCTGAATAGATGCCTGCTCTGTCTCATCAGTAACCGTTCCAATATCTCCCAACTTGGTAGTTGTATTTTGCGATTTATCCTTGCCAGCAGTATCAGACTGTGAAACACAAAAGGTAGACATGCAACTAGAAGCAAAGTCATCCTCATCCTGCTCAAAGATATCAAGTTTCTGAAGAGTATAAGAAGACCCTACAGCCGATGCCCGGCGAGATGGGGTCGTGATGAGAAACGGTGATGCCATTACTGCCCTCACAGCGGTAGATATAATGGCCTGGTCCGATGGGTCAGTAGGCTGATAGTTGTTTTGTCTATCACCAATTTCAAAACAGGAAATTTCTTCGTTACCAGACTTGGACTTTGTTACGTCACTGTCGTCTTTATCAGTGCTGAAGAACTGCTCCTCCGAAATCCGTGATAATACGCGTTCTGAGCGTTTATTACTGATCAAGGGAATCTCATTCAAACTACTTTCAGGGCCATTTTCTGGAGTAACACATAGATTTATCGGTTGGTAACTGAGATTTGATAGAGTATGAGAGCCTAGGACCAACTCTTCCGATGGCAGCGGATTAAGCATTTCAAACTTGGAGTCTACCTCATTGTTAAATGATTTAGGTTTTAGCCTAATTGAAAGCCTTTTAAAGGCAGACACAAGTCGTCGTTTTTTAGATAACTTGCGGGTCAACGACCCCTCTGAAAGTTTGCGGTTGAGGGCTGCCGATGGACTCTCGCCCTTCTCTAGAACATCAAAAGAAGTACTACATAAGAGTGGTCGCAGAGGCCTACTGTTTTTGTCAGAAGACTCAAGTTTTCTTGAAATGATAGAGGGCAGCAACAAAGGTGAAGAATAGTACACGTCAGCTGGATTTGTCATATCAATCTCATATGAAAATTTTGACTCAGCCCTGGTTTCAAGAATAGGCACATTAGGACAAGAGGATGGGAGGTTCTTGGGTAGATTTGGTAAAACTGAAATCGGTAACTCAATTGTATCTGCAGCGGTTGCTGTCATGTGTCCATTGTTCTCTAAGATGCCTGTGAGCGAAAAGTCTGAGCCTTGTGTCATATCGTCACTATCACTGTCAGCAATGTTTGAATCGGTATCAATTGAGATGTCACTAGAGGTATCAATGGTAGTAACGGTGCGAATATCTTTAGAGTCTTCACTTTCTTTGGCCTTAATGCGAGATTCGACAATATTTCTGTTTTTAAATTCTTTAGATGTTTCACAGTCGATATTAACAAACAGTTCCCTAAATGAGTAAGTATCAGCAGGACACCTGTTTGATACTGACACATTGGCTGGGTTCAATATTTCAGATTCCTCAGCAAATGAGTGCTGAAGCTCCGATATGCCAAATGTGGACCAGTCCTCAAACATAAATTCCTTTAACTCAGGAGCATCAATGAGCGAGGGGGTCAATGGCAGATTGCTGAGCTTTGGAGAACAAAGATCAGACGAAAGGGACTGTCGTGGGGAAACAAATGAAGGACGCACATTTGACATGCCACATACAATACTAAGTCCATGAAATGACTCGGTAAGAATCTCTTCCTGAGTCGAATTGAAGCTGTAACAGCTGGTGCTTGTCGAGCGTGTGTGTTTGTGTAGATTGCTAATAGAATTGGCCAAGGGTATCGTTGGCTCTAAACTTTCTGGAAAGAGCCTGAGTAACTGTGTTTGCCAAAGTAGAAACTGCGACTCATGTGGGCACTTGAGAGTAAACTGATTATCTTCATAGTCTCTTAGAGTCAATTTTGTGTTGGCTACTGAGGATCTCATGCTCTCCGATACGCTAGATAGCTGTAAACAACCAAACCGAAATTCAGGGAAAAGCATGGACAGGCCAGACTTATTGAGTGTGCATATTACAAGGCTGTCAATATCTTGGGCAGAATTTTCCTGGCTGGCAGCACTGCTACTGACAAGAAAAGCTTCAACCTTGAATGGATGCCAGTCAGCACCTGTTGCATGGTGATTGAGCTCAAATTCAAAGTAGCCACGATATACAATGCCGGTAATGTCAAAGTTAGCTGAAACCGGGCAAAGGGTCTCGAACGAGCATACCTTGTTGAATAAGAATTGGCTCTCATCACAAGTGTCTATTTTTGTATCGGCCTTGAAGCGCGCCTCTTCAGTAAGGTGTCGAAATGTTAGAAAGAGTGATAGGCAGGGTTCAGTAGGGTCGAAGTGCTGAGGCCGATACCGTGCACTAGCAACGGTTGGATGCGTCTTTCGTTGCAGATCGTGAACTTTCTAATCAAGGGGAAGGGGTTAGGGACACAATTTCTTTTTTAATTTATTTTAGAGCTGCAAAGGATTTCCTTACTTTGAAGAATTTGGCAAGAACCCGGATGCGGTGCAGTGGGCGCTTGAAAAGGTAAATAGTCTCTGGGTCGTCATCTGGTCGGTAATTATAGATACTAATGTATTGGAGATATGCGTTTTCTGACCGTAAGAGCTGTGGGAAATTGTTAGCCTTGACTGGCAAGTATGAGAAACCTCTAACATTTGGCAGACGCAAACTTACCCAGACTCGGAGCACATCGTTTTTGCCGGGCTGAGGAAACGAAAAGGTTTTGTAGTTGTAAAAGCAGCTAAGGTAAGGCATTGAACAAAGTTGTATTAGTTCGCGTATGAATGGTTTCAATTTGTTTGTTGGACACACTGTGGCAAGGATCAGATATAGACTGTTGATGTAGTCTGCTTCGGTCTGGTCGAGATACTGGAGTAATGCGAGTGCAATGCTCTCCAGCGAGCTAGAGGAAGAGTGTGATCGTAATTCCATTTTGATATAGTATCTACGAGAATATGAAAGCGAATGAAGGGGAAGAACGATGGAGAGGAAATGCTAACCTAGAGACGGTTGTAACTCAGCCTGACTTATATATCATTTCAATTCTTGAAAATAATACGCAATCGAGTAGAGGAGGCTTTAAAAGTTTAAAGCCGAAAACAGACTACGCAAATGGCAGAGAAAAGAGAAATTGAAAAAAAAGCAAATTGTAAATGGCGTTTTATACTTGTATGAGGTATCTGTATTTGTGTCTTGAAACGGGCATTAATACTTGAGAAAAACGCTTTTCTTGCACTCTTGTTGATATAATAATAAAATATTATTATTATCACATTGAATGAGAAGTTTATACCGTAACATGAAAAGGTGTCTTTTGCCAGTCTTAAAACAAGTTGTGTTATATACTTCTAGTGCCTGTTAGAGATGATATGATATCCTTATATTCTGAGGTTTGAAATTCATTATATTAGTCTAATGTTTATGTTTTATACAGATATTTAGTCTTCTTTAGCATAATTCACACACTGTTAAGCTAAGTCCAATATAACCTTTACATTCCCTTAACCCATGGAATCATTCATGGAGAACTTGGCGCTATCGAATGTCTGAACTTATAGTACGTGCTGACATCGCTACCTTGTCAACATAGACTTTAACGTTTTTGAAAGTCATGCCTTCTTTGTATTTCATTTTGTTTGTAACTATTTTATATAAGGACCATAAACTGGTTATTTATCTATGTTGTTAATCCGTTGTCATGTATTATGACCACAACTGATCAACTCAGATGAGGAATAGGTTTCCGCTGTTATCGCAAACATATTACAAACCCCTTTGCTAGATTAAACCCAATCTGGTATGGATACCTAATCGATTTCAACCAAACTACAAGTATCTAAAGATACTTGGGGATTCAAATCATGATACTGCAACACAGTGCTTCCTGTTTGTTTTAGTTTCTTTTATTGTCCACGCATGCGTGCTCGTGACGACAAGCATACGCTTAGGTTTAAAAGTCCGTTTAAGCAATCTCCTCCTTCACTGAAGATTTTGAAGCTTGGTTTCTTGCAGTTATTTCATGCTAATTTTCAACTTTTGCTTAACATGATCCTCTCAAACAGACTATTAAACTTGGCGTGCTTTTTCCAGACACAACAAAAGGATAAATACATTTCAATTTTATTCTTTGCGCTTCTAACCAGGCTATGCTCTATAGGCCTCTAAGGTCAAGCTCATTATTTAATAATACCCTTGGTTTGTATCAGTGGGCTCCCACGGTGTTTGGGTTTTCATACAGAGCCTCCAAAGGGTGCTACTATGCTTGTTTTGTAATGTCTGCGGCTCAGAAAGGAGGCATCGAAAAGAATTAAAAAAATTATTTCCAACGCGTTTCTCAATATTTTATTCATTTTGTCTACTCTAAGACAACAAAAGAACTAATACCTGAAGGGGGTATGGTAAAGAAAGCTAGCAGCATCGGGCATGGATTGAACTCTTTGACTCATCGGAAAACATAGGCTTTTCAGAAGGATGCGTTACGCAGCTTTAGAGCAAGATCGAAGCAACATGGCTAGACTGAGTACTAAAATTCGCGATGATCCAGTAACGCATCCCTTTGATTCTATTTTTGTAGCACAAACCCAGTCTAGGCCCATACACACCGTATACTTATCTAAATATATCATTTTAACTGCATGTATTAGCACGTTACATTCAAAAAAATACAACCCCTTCTTAAGATCTCACAAGATTTTGCTCAGAGTATTTTACAACTTGGGGTATTTACGCTTTGTTTCCCCCGAGTCATATACGTATGTAAGGCATCGTCTTACGTTTTTTTCCCACGCCTAGTTTTCGAGTGTGAAATATGCGTATGACAAACAATGTTCTGGTATCTATTACCGATTTTCTATAAGAGTCTGTTAATATTTTCTTGGGGACCTACAACCCGGTGATCCGGATGCGTTGTAATTTTTGTGACTTTCTTAGTCCTTAATGGAATCTGCCTTGGCTGATATTGACCATGTATAAGATCTCTGCGCGTCAACGCATGTCAAGCACCTCTGGGAGCAGGACCAGGGTCCAAAAGTTAGGTAGCGTCCCCGGCAAGCAAGATTCTGTCTAATACTATGTTCTCTCATCCTGCGGTCTAGTAAGTGCCTACAGGCGGCGAGTGGATTTACCACTCAATGCTACATGAATAATGATATTTCCTGTTTAAATCTAATTTTGCTATGTACTTTTGCGATAAATGAGTCCATTCTCTTTCTTTTTTTTTTTTTTCCTATGATAACACTTTGGCTATGAAGGCCTATGGCTATACATGAACCATTTCAAAATCCTTGCTACCTGGGAAAGTGTGCTTTCTAAAATCGTTAGGAACAGAAATATTAATTTTACTTTATCTTAGCGCTACGTTAGTAGCTAAGAAAAATATGAATATGTATATACTAGGTTGCTTTTTGAAGGTTGTTGCTATGCACTAGATCATCAAGTTAATTGCGAAATCAAGTCTAGTTGGTGATAGCCAGGCACTATGACAGGCGATATGACTGACTCAAGATTTGCTTCCAAGCTACTAATTACCAACTTGATATGTTTCGTGTAGCTTTACTAAATTCAAATATCTACAAATTACATATATTCTCAATAAATCAAATGCATTAATATTAAACTACTACTATTACCACTAAGACTGGTCAGTTCACAACAGCACCAACTTCATACCAGCAGTCAATCCATCTACCATGACATGGCGTCAAACTTTTTCAACTCGCCTGCTGTCGTCTGGACATCCTTCTGGGCTTTCTTACGCATATAGAAGATGGGACAATCATTAGACGAACAGATCACATCCTGATGCAGCGAGCCTTGGCAGCGCTGGCACTCAGTCCAGAGCCGTGAGAATTTGCTTTCAAGTGTATTTAGTTGCGTGAGCGTCTTCTCATAAAACTCGTGTGCGCGGGGCATACAGTCCACGCATAAAGCACCCTTGGCATACTCGCCCTTGAGTGGCCGCTTGCAGCCTTTACAAGTTTCTGTTTTGACTGCAAACTTCATCAGTCCACCCGAGGTTGGGGCAGCAACTGTAATTGTCCGCGTGTGCGCACCCGTGAGTAGCTGCTGGACCTTCTTGGCACCTAAAATAGGCTCGAAAATACGGGATAACGGTTTCGATAACTGATTTTCAAGGTAGTATTTAGTGTCAATTGGCAAGTTGTGCTCAAGCACATAGATTGGATCCTCAGATTTCTCGTAATTTTTAGCGGAGGGACCGCCCTTGGTAATAACGTAGGCAACACGGTCACCAAGTGCAGGTGCTGAACCAGCGTCACGCTTACGCATCCGCTCTGCCAGTTCAACGTGTGCTTGTTTTCCTGCATAATCAGATCTAGAGAGTGCCTTTGTAATAACCAGCTGTGACATGTCAATCTGGTTCCGTACAAGTTTTGAAATAATGTTTTTAACATATTCCTGTGCACCCTCAACATCACGCTCACGCAGAATTTTTTGAAGAATCGTTTCAATGACATTTTGAACCAGTCGGCAATTATCACGTCTAACAGTTTCAATACCCTTGGTATCCATCTTATCGGGCTTGTCGGGGTTGGTCCAGTACAAACCAGCGTATCTCTTTTTGTTGATCAACAAATAAGGGAAGTAAACCTTTTCAAACTCAAGTTTGATCGGTTTGATGAACTTTGTGGATACATATTCGGCCGCCTCCTTACCCAACTCCATACAAGTAGGAAGGTCCTGGGGGCCAAACTTGACCATGACGGAATCAGTATCTCCGTAAATGACAACTGCATTATGTTGATAACCGTTGGCAATAGAATATCGCTCCTCGACTTCATTCTTAGTCTTTTCAATCATCGTTCTGCCGAAAGCAGTGACTGACGAAGAGATTTCCAGGCAGGGAAGCTTACCGATCGTAGCACCCGTGAAACCATACACAGAGTTAGCACTAATCTTCAGAGCAAGCTGTCTACCATCAAGAATGGCTCTCTTAAATGGATCCTTCTCACGCTTCAGGTCGGCCTTAGCACGCTTACGAGCACCCAATAATTCTTCCAGAATAATGGGAAGAATTCCCTTACGAAGATTGGTTTTCACAAAGCAATCGCCTGTGGGAGTCTGGGTGTAATCGTCACCTTGCTTTAAGCTCAAGCGTTCAATAGTGTTCTTATCCACCAACGAAGTGTAGCAAAGATTGTGAGCCATCATGATACTGGGATACAAACTTGCAAAATCGAGTGTAGAAATAGGCACATCGTAATAACCTCTCTTCGGCTCAATAACTGTCGCACCTTCGTATTGCTCATCAGAGGATCCATCTTGCTTCAGATTAGGAATAACAATATTCATACTCAGGGCCTTCCGGAACAGCTGTGAGATGACCTTGATCTGCTGGCCTCTGGAAAGCAGGAACGAGAAGGGTACACCAGTGACACGTGCCATCTCTGTATAGTTAACGAGACACATAAGCTTGTCCATCAGTCGCATGGGGAGATAAGCATCCTTCAAACAGTAAACCGCCAGACGTCTACGCGTCTCAGCGTTTCCGTACTGAAGATCGGTAATAATTGAATGGTGGACATCCTCCTTTTGCTCACCTAGAAAGTGTGCTGAGACACTGTTCAGTGTGTAGGTTCTAAGTTTGTGTTCACGTCTGATAAACTGGAGAAGGTCCAGTTGCATTCTACCATCAATATTAACTACCTTGGATTCACTCATACCGTATGCCTTAGAAGAAAAGGTGGTGTCTTTTGCCTCCTGTCGCGAATTCTTGATACGGCCAAAGTAAGGGAAATCACCAACACCTAATGCAGATGCTCTGTCAAGAAGATATGGCAGATCGAAGTTGGCAATGTTATAACCAATAATAACATCAGGATCAACTTCGCGAATAAAATCTCTCCAGTGCCTAAGCAGTTCTTGTTCGGTGGGATGCTCAAAAATATCACTACCGACAATGGGAGAACAAGTATCGAGGGTAAACACATTTCTCACAAATGGGCGGTTGCTAGTGGCATTTTCACCACCAAAGACTTGGACTACATTGGCAATTTGAATGACCGGGTCAATCTCAGCCTCAGGAAAGATACCCTTTCTGCCGGCACATTCGATATCAAAACTGAGAACACGAAGCGGGGCCATCTTGAGCCACTCGCCTTCAGCAGCATGAGCAATCAGATCATGGTAGTCAATGTTTACTTCCAGTTGGCATGTTGAGATCTTATCCTTGACTTGAGAGTACTTTCCGGCGGAAAGCGTGATCCATGACATACCAGTGATGTTGCAATCAATCATTGCTCTGAGAATGTATGAAATGTTGTCGAAAGACGTCAGAGGATGAAACATGTTCTGAAATCTGACATCTCCTCTTTCGAAAGCGGTGCGGATTCTGCCAATTGATCTAGGATCATTGACAACAATCTTCAAAAAGGGCGACTGCACGTTACCATTATAACCCCAAAGTGACTCCTTAAGAACCAATTCGACGCTATGAATCTGATTGTCAAAATTATTCTTAAGTACTGTAATGAATTCGGGAATCAAGTTCTGGTTGAATCCGATAGGGGCCGGAACATAAAAGTAATGGAGAAATCCAGTCATGTTACACAAAATAGAATTGCCGTCCTAAAATAAGTTAGTATCTAAGCAACCTGGAATCAAGTTAAGAAAACGTACCTCAGTGACACCAAACAGTCTGATCACACTGCGGCCAGCTACAATAGACTCTTCGGCATCGAGTTGCTGGAAGTCTAAAAACATTGAATTAGTATCTATGTATAGCTTCCTTTCATAAAAGGTGTATACATACTGATCGAGTGTTCCGCTGCATTGTGCTTCAGTAGCGGTGGTCTGGACCATTTCTGATCTGAGTGATCTAAAAAAAGTGTGTTAACAAATTGAACTACTGTAAAACATGAAGCTGAAAAACTCACCTGTTGTTTTTTTTATTTCTGATGTGAGCTGCTCGAGATCCTCTTCGAATCCGCTAGGTTGGGGAGCGCCCTTGACCCTCACTTTTTTCGGCAAGGGTGAAGCGTCGCCCCCATTATTAGAGGCGGCAGTAGTAGCTGAAGGGCGTTTTTGGTACGCTGGCATTATGAGCTACTGAATAATAAATAATGTAGAAGTCCTGGTAACAGGAGTGTGCGATCAGTGTTAAAATTGACAAGATGAGGGAATAGAGGAAGCAATAAAACAGAAAAGCTAGAATAAGCGAAAACAAATACAAAAAAAAAGTTTACAACACGCTCTACGCGTCTATCATTCCATATCAAGTAAATTAAAACGCGATATAAGAAAAGTGTAAGCCCTAGCCCTTAATTGCCACTTTCCACATTTGGATTTATTGACCTTACCCTGACCGAGTCGTGAATGAAAATGACAACTTACCAATTATCGCGGTATCATTGGTCATAGCGCGCCTTGCGGGAGCCTTACTTGATAGTATAGCCAAAACTCTCTCAAAGATGTGAAAATTATCACGTACATATCATCCTGATCTTTTTAAAAACATTGGGCTTCATAAATATCAAGCTAAAGATGAGAGATATGAAGTTAGGTTTTATTTTTTATTTTGTAGAAACAGAAAAGAGGGTCAAACAAAAAGTCCAAATGGACCAACTAAAAAACCTCTATAATATCCTGTTCGTTCTATAGTACAGTCTAAAACAAAAGAATTTAAACTTGTAGGTTGCGCTCAAACTTTTCATACCTTTTATTTGATGTTCCATTCTAAGTGTTTGAAATTCTTCTTGTTTTTGAGTAAAGAGAAATTGTTCTTAGTGGATAGCATCTTCAGCTGAGCTTTCACTCAGTGGTGATTTTGACGTAGAAATACGTTTTAATAGTTTCAATCACAATGGAGAATATTATTCAATGTTAAAATCATATATACAAAGATGTTAACGATTATGTCTTTTGAATGTAGTGTTACTTTGGTAACTTATAGATGTTAAGATAACAGGCTTACTATCCATGTTGGGTCATTTAGTTAGCCTTGTTTTTGTGTTTGTTTTGGCTCTAAAGCTCAAGTCAGTAATGTTACATAATCAAGCCCTAAGCATACATATTTCACATAAACAACATGAAAAATCAAGCATCTGTAGGCTCATTAGAAACCACGGCAATCTCAAAAGCACAAAAGGCTGACGGCACCAAACCCGCCTAACAAACTAGCACATACAAATACACCCACAATGAGCTACAAAAGCCGAAGTAGAAAGTTAGACTATCCGTTGCATGGCCAGTCGCTGTCTAGCCAGGCAGCCGAAAACCACTTTCAGTCATTACGATCGCAGGTATTTAATAAACAGGGTGGTGGTCAACAGGGAAATAGTAGCAGCAACAGCAGCAGTAGCAGCGGGCCTATACGGTGCTTGGCCTGGAACGGTCCAGGCTCGCGTGTAGCTTGTGGGTATTATGACCGCAGTGTGAAGGTGTGGATGCCAGATCACCCCGACGGACACGGCATGACTGACATTAAGAACGCGCACGACCGGCCCGTGGAGTCAATCAGCTGGGACCCTACGCACGCAGACCGAGTGGTAAGTTGCGCAAGTGATGGTACCATCAAGGCTTGGGATGCGCGTGCAAAAACCCTGCTCGCAGAGACTCGCAATGGCCATGACAATCTCGTCGTCCGCTTTTCAGGCGATGGTAGGTTTCTGGCCGTGGCCACAGCTAAGACCGACTTGATCATCATTTATCGCGTTCGCCGCCCTCAAAAGGAGAGCGGTGTGACATGGGGTATAGAGTATCTCTGCCAATTCCGTGAAAACGAAGAGATTTACGATCTTCAGTGGGCAGAGAATGGTTCGGACACAACTTACGTGTTGGCTTCGGGATTGGGCAACGGTAATGTTCGAATCTACCGTTTTGACACTATCGACGTTAATACCGAGAAGGCACGAACCAACCCTTCTTCTGACGAAGATTTGAGCGAGGCTGTGCATAAGCTGGCCAACGTATACACTTTGCGCGGTCACCGTACAGCAGCCAACTGCTTGAATTTCGACCCGAAAGGCAAATATCTGGCAGTCGGATCAAACGAGGGAATTGTCAGCTTATGGGACCTCCAGAACTTCATTTGCATCAAGACTTTCTTCAAGACCGAGTAAGTAACTCCCCTTACCAACTTCACTAATAGCCTTTTGTTAACTCGTCACAGTCAAGCAATTAGCTCACTGAGCATAACACACGATGGCACTCTCATCGCTGTTGGTTCTGAGGGCAACACGCCTATTGACATTGTAAGTCCCATTGCTCTGCAATTAACTTTTTTATTTACTTTTTTTTTTTTTCCAAAACTAACTTCCGTAGATCCACGTTGAGTCTGGCAAGTACTTACACTCGCTGCCACGCCAGCCTAGTAATGGGCGCCCGATCGTGTCGTGGCATCCATTCAAGTATACATTGGCGTACATTGGCGATCCTAGTGTGCTCATGATATTTGGCGGCACATCGTCCGGCCATCGGAGCTAGATAAAAACAAAAACTATTATTCCTATGTACACAAAATCTTTTTTTTTCCTATACGACCTAGTTGTTGGCCAACAGGGCCTCAAGTTCCTCGTAGTATTTCTTGTCAACCTTCTCGCTAACCTCGTTCTTGGTAAGCCAGGCGTAGTCAGTGACACCCTGAGTGTTCTGCAAGTTGAAGGTGCCGTGAATGATATGCGACTTAATAAAGAACTCCTTATTCGCGTCAGAACCCTTAATAACAGCCGCAGGGGTGTTAGAGACAGTCCAAGTCTTCATGTTGACGCCGCCAATCTGGCGCAGACCGCGCTCGGCCGCATCGTGCAGTGGCTCTTTGGCCTCTAAGCTAAAGGAGGGAAACTTCCACTCAGAGTTCTGCTGAACCAGCAAATACAAAGTGCGGTCAAGCTTACGGGTAAGTGCACGGGTGTCGTTCTTAGCATCGGCCTCAGTCACACGTGGGTTGGGGACGATGGGGTCCGACAGAGAGTCACCATCCTCGCTGTTCTCGCGCGGGATGACGATCTCCTGCTTAAATCTGCGTTCACGGTTGAATTTAATGTCGGGAACACCGCGGGGGTACCAAACACCGGGCTGGCGAGTTACGGGACCCTTCTGGGCAGCAGTGAATTTACGTTCCGAAAGAGTACCCTTTTTGAAGTAAAAGTATTGTGGGAAAGTCCACATTAACCGCCGCTCCAGCTCGTCTTGGTAGTGGTAGTATGCTTTCTCAAAGTTGCTGAGCTCGGGGGTGACAATCGGTATCCGGCTCAAAATCAAACCGGCAAACACGTCTTTAGGCGGAACAGCGGGGGCCTTGACGGGCGCAGCGGTGTCTGTCGAGGTCGCATCGGCGGATGGGGCCGCAGTGGAGTAGAGTCTTGGGGTAACTCTGGATCCCATGGCTACAAATACAGGTTAGAATTGAATGGACACAAATGGTAAAAAAGAATATAAAGTGGCTGAATAAGGTAAACTTACATAGGGATCCCGCGAGACGAGAATAACGGGCGATACTCATGGCGATCGGGTGTAGGGCAGGTGGTTATATCGTCGAGTAGGCGAAGGTGAAACTTTTTCAGAGGAAAAAAAATGTTTGCACAGCGACGACTGCCAAATCAGAAAATCCGAAAAAAAAAAAAAAAAAGTGACATGCACAAAACGTCTCAACATTTGTGCTGCCCTAGCCCTGGTTCACGAAAAACCCAGGAACACGTAAAGTCCGACTGACCCCTGGACCCGATCACTAGCCAAGAACGCGCCAGAGAATATCCAAGATGAGTGAGAAAACCAATCCGACAGGGACCAAGGGGCTCTTTCATGAATTGCGCAAGCATCTTCTGTGGGTAGCCACAAGCCCTGCTATGTTTATTCCCACTGCATTGGCACTGGTGCTCCTTGACACCGCGCTCTCTTACATTATCGTGAACAAGGTGCCATGTAAGTAGCGGCGCATTGGAAACCCCGTGATCCTAACGTTCACAGACTAATTTATGAAGATACAGAAATTGACTGGGTTGCTTACATGGAGCAGGCTAAACAGATCATTGCTGGCGAGCGTGACTACACCCAGATCAGAGGAGGCACGGGCCCTCTAGTGTAAGTACCCGGCACCGCGAGTTCATGATCGATGACCACTAACCCTCAATTACAGGTATCCTGGTGGCCATGTTGCCATATTCACTTGGCTCTACGAACTAACTAATGAGGGCAATGACGTTCGCCTTGCACAATACATTTTCATGGGCATATACTTGTTCACGCTTTTCTTTGTACTATTTTTTGTGTACCGACCAGCCCGCGTACCACCTTACTTTTTGGTCCTATTGGTTCTTTCGAAGCGTATTCACAGTATCTACATGCTGCGCATGTTTAACGATGTGATTTCAACTCTCTTTTCCGTTTTTGCTGTCGCAGCACTGCAACGCCGGCTATGGTCGTTCTCTGCCGTAATTCTGTCAATTGCCGTCAGCGTCAAGATGAACTCGTTGCTCTACCTACCAGGTGCGGCTCTCATCTATCTTCAAGCACTTGGTCCTGTTGGCGCATTTGTACGCGCTGCAGTTCCTTTCCTTGCAGTCCAATTTGCAGTGGCTGTGCCGTTCATCTCCGCTGGCTACCAGAAAGAGTACTTTTCACAAGCCTTTGAATTCTCGCGTGTTTTTTTCTATAAATGGACGGTTAACTGGAGATTTGTACCTGAAGCTATTTTCCTCAGTAAACCCTTTGCGTTGGCGTTGCTAGGTGCGCAGCTGCTGCTGATTACTGCCTTTTGTGTGAAGCGCGGGTACCACTGGCTGGCCCCGATCAAGGTACCTAAAATCTTTTCAGCGGTGCCTCCGAGCACGAGCGAGCTGCCAGCGCTGGTACGCGCATTGCTCAATCCCTCGCATATTGAGCGCACTCAGCGCCTGGCTAGAATTACACCTGAATATGTGCTCACGACACTGGTGACGTCCAACCTTATCGGCATACTCTGCGCACGCTCACTCCACTACCAGTTTTACTCTTGGTATTTTTGGACCATCCCCTACGTGCTCTCCAAAGTCACTCCCGTGTTTGGCCACTTCTTTGCGCTAGTCGCGTTTGCAAGCCAGGAGTTTGCATGGAACACATACCCAAGCACCAACACGAGCTCGGCCGTGCTGGTGGGTTGCAACTTTGCGTTGGTCGCTGCACTTTATGTGCAGGGCCAGCTGGATGGTCGTGCCCGTGAGCGCCGGGAAGAGGAGGAGCGAAACACAAAAATAAACTAAAATAGTATAAGCATCGTGTCAAGATTGGCAAAATCAAATAAAAAGGCTTCATGGTATAAAAACAACCTAATTAATATATTTTATCATCATGGTCGGAAGTAACTTATCCCATTTATCTAATCTGCAAGTGCCTAAACTTTGGCGTACTAGACAAGCGAGACTTTTCTATAAGCACATGCAGGTGGAAATTCCATTACAGTACCAAAGTTTTGTCTACGGGTCAATTACTGGATAGCGTTTCAACCCCCAAAACGACTGACTTGTGATGGTGGTCTGCCATATTATAAAGCCCTCGGTGTATTTGCTTATAATACTTCTAATATTGTGTACCAACAGCAATTCTTACAGCTACACTGCGACAAAGTCAAGTCTATCCTAGTTGATACAGAATTCCTTCACTGCACATGAGATCTTTACCATGTCACCAATTAAAATTCGTGAGAAACTACTAGCTTTTATCGACAATCATGTCCCTGTTGTCGACAGCAATTATAGCAATATTTCCAGAAAATATTCTTCACCATTAGATAAGGAAAATAATGTGGCCGTAATCACCGGTGGCTCTGGCGGTCTGGGCCGGTGTCTAGCCGCGCATTTGGCTAATCGTGGAATTGTGACAGTCGTTGTTCTCGACATCGTACTACCTGAGTCCATAGATCGAGTCCCTGGTGTGCATTACCGCCAGTGTGACGTATCTAGCTTTTCCCAGGTCCAAACAGCTGCGTCCGAAATCTGTACCCGTTTTGGGGTCGTGACTATCCTCATTAACAACGCTGGGATTGTGCGCGGGCGCAACCTACTTGACATGAGTGAACAAGAAATTCAGCTGGTGTTACACGTAAACCTGTACGCCAGCTTTATAACTATCAAAACATTTTTGCCAGATATGTTGGCTCTCGGCAGCGGATACATCGTCACAGTTGCATCAGTACTAGGGTACCTGGCGCCAGCACGGTTAAGTGTGTATGGAGCGTCCAAAGCTGGACTAATTGCTATGCATGAATCGCTGACAGCTGAGCTTCGCGCAAGCTACATAGGAAACAAAAGTAATCGGCATGTCCGTATGCTACTTGTCTGTCCGGGGCAAATGGAGACGGTCATGTTCCAGGGTGTCCAGACACCATCTTCACTGCTTGCACCTGTGCTTGCGCCAGAAGAGGTGGCTCGCAAAATTGTTGAAATGCTATCCAAGGGTCGTGAAGGCACATTATTTATGCCGTGCTATACGCACTTTATTCCGCTACTGCGTGTGTTTCCTGAGCGGATCACGAAGTTTGCACGGCACTTGTCGGGAATGGACCACGCTATAGATACTCTTGATGAGGGGGTTAATATAACCAAGGGTGGTTGTGCACGCATATCAGAAAGTGAGGAGGAGGTAGATAAACAATCTGCATAATTTTTACCCATTCAATGGCATCTCTTCCCATGAAAGTATTTTCTTTTTCATTTCTTGTAATTATTGATTCGCTTTGGTATCTAGTGGTGACTGTATACTGGGTCACCAATTTTGCCATGATCTATAAGGATTTACAGCCCAATACCCTCTAAGCTCAACAAAAAGGTAAATCAGTTGGATTATTCTTGAATTTAGACAAAAAAAAAATTACAAATTTAAGGGTCCTTTATTCTACTTTTGTTATCGATCTTTGTATCGGCTAGAAATTAGAAAGGGCGCGGCTGGTTATACGAGGTTTTATGTTTTTCAACAAAGCTAAATATGTGATACTCATTTGCCAAGCATATAAGGTACCTTGTTTCCACACGAGTGAACTCCCACTCTCATAGTTAGTAATGCAATTGATAGAAGCAAACATCCACATGCGTACAGCAACAGGGGATACTGGCTTTTGAACACTCTTGAACAAACTCTTGGCCATCTTTGATGGCCCATCACTACTGAGTGTTATATTTTAACTGCTGCGTGATATCATTGGGCTGTCAACGTCATATCAATAAGCCATCACGTGGAGACAGAGGCTGATGATGAGGAGGCCATAAAAGTTTGAGTTTTTCATTGTTGGATCTGAGAAGCAGCCTCCTCGATCTCTTCTTTCTGTCACCAATTTTACCAAATATTAATAGAACCCATAGGGCATCCTGCATTTTGATAAATGTGCGATGATTAGCTACGAAGACATTTACTCCAGTCCTGCCCTCACTACCGGCATCAGCGCTATACCGGCCATGCGCAGTTGCACCAAAACGCTTGCCAATGGCGTTGAAATGTATTACAAGGAGTCCATCCTAAGTAGAAGCCACATAATCACTGGAGAAACCAGCGTGCTGCTGTTGCATGGATTTCCCACATCTTCGAATTACTTTCGTAATTTTCTTCCTCTGGTGGCTGCGGAGGGACATCGTGTCGTGGCGCCTGATCTCCCAGGGTTTGGCGTTACGAAGTGCCCAGATACGAGGTTTACTTTTTCTTTGAAAAAGATTGCGGAAACAATCGTGCTACTTATCGACAGCCTTGAGATTGGCAATGCGCTGATAATATACTGCCATGGGGAGTACGGGACGCAGGTGGGACTGCGTGTGGTGCAATACAAACCTGAAAATGTTATTGGGCTAATTGTGCAGAATGGCACTGCATATATGGAAAGTAGGCTTAAGCCTAGGTTGTTTAGCGAATTTGAATCATGCGTGCCACTTCCCTATGCAAATCAACAAGGAAGCACTTCTTCGAAAAAGTTGTACGAGAATGGTCAATTCAAGCCTCGTAGCTGCCTGAGCTCGGCGCGGAGTAGCTACTCAAACCTGAATGAATTGGGGTCTGATGATGATCACCAAAAAAATGACTTGGCTACATTAAGATCGCGGCGGGTGTCTTTTGAACCAGCTGTCGAGGAGATCAATACTGATAGGGATCGGCTGATGTGCGTGCGGACAAGGTCAAACGTTTTTGAATCGGAATCAGACGACTCAAAAGGCGAGAGCAATAATAGCACTACCTGCTTTCAAGATACAGTGTGCAATTCACCAGCATCGAAGTCGCCAGAGGCACTTACGCCGACAAGCACTTTTAAAAGTTCCTCTTCCGACAATGAGGATGATGATGGGTTAACTGTTGAAAAACTAAAAGACCTCTACTCACCTAGCCAGTCCACATCATTCCCCGGTTTCCAGAAGAAGCCGGATTTTTCGCACAAATTTCCTCACGTGGTTGACATGCATGCGGTACTCCTCGACTATTATTTTCTCTCGCGGCCGGGCCAGCCTTACATCCAGCAGCAGCTTCACAAGGACTACATACAGCAAATCACACAGCAGTCGACCCCGGGGAGTGTGTGGCTACGGACGACAAATACGCCGGTGTTGGTTCTATGGGGAACCCATGATCCGCTACTCGCGCAGGAAGCCACGCTCGACGCATTTAAACGCGACTGCCGTTTTTTTTCTTGCCGTACGTTTGATCGTGGCGGCCACTTTGCCGTTGAGTACTACCCAGGCGAAATTGCAACGTGTATTCACGAGTTTATACAGAAAAACTGCAGTGTTAATAGGTGGTAAAATAATGGACAATATCCTTGAACATTTATGTCTTACTATCTCATTATATTTGTTTAGTTTAATGATTTCTTTTTTAATTAACTTTTTTTGTTAAACTATTTTCATCTATATTACATGGACGAAAGGACATTGCCCTGGGCATCAACGAGATTCTCAGGAATAGGAGGAGGAAGCACAGCAAAAGTCAAGTAAGACGTGTGACTCTTGATCTCGCTCTCAACCCGCGACACATCGCGCCATTCGTAACCCTCAGCGCCCTCCTTGATCCGCAAACCTTTGCCCCAGGGATTGAAGCCCTTGGTCTTGACGTTTTGCGCGGAGGAAGCCTCATTCTCAGTGGTATTGGCACTCTTTTCGGCCGCATCGGTCTCGTCATCAGCAGTAGCAGCACTATCTTCAGCGGACTCACCGCGCTTCTCCTTTTCTATCCGTTCGTTGCGCTTCTTGAGTCCACTCAGCCGCCGTCTTTTAACATCGCGCAGACGTTCCATAGCGTCATCAATTGAACGCACCATCTCCTTGTGACCCTCCCATTTCTTGGCACTCACCTCAACCATTTCGATATGCTGCCAACCCTCCTTCTTGAGGGCCTCTACGGTGCGGGTGACCTGCTCGATGCACGGCGAAAAGCAGCAAATGGCTGTGCTGCGCTCACGCGAAACAACGGACTTGAGGTTAGGAATTGCAAGCCACGGCGACGGCAGATCCAAAAAGACGGCACTAGCGTCGAGACGGCCCTCACCCTCAGGCGCAGCGGGGTCAAGGCGGAAGCCGTTTTTGCAAACATCACGGTGTGTGATTGTAACATTGGAGAGTTGATGATCACGAATCTCGCCCAGCGCCTCCTTGTAGCGGTGTTCGTGAAACTCATAGGTAAAAACCTGGCCTGTCTTGCCAACGGTCCGGCTCATGGCGTGCGTGAAACTGCCACTGCCGGTTCCCGCCTCCAGGACTCTTGATCCAGGGCGGATGCGCAGACGCTGGACAATGTAACTGGAGTCAGGGGTATATACAATCTGGGTGCGGTGCGGCAGTGACATGGTCCATAGCTCTGGGGTCGGTGCTAGCAGGTGCAGGAACCCGGCCTTGGAGCTGCTTGCCATTTGTGTGCCGAGCGGCAGTCCCACCATCTTGTCATGTGGGAAGTGGCCGTAGCGTGTGTTGAAAGTGGCATCCTTGGTGACGACAAGGGGCTTGGTGCTTGTGCGGGTCATCCATGCCAGGACAATGTCGCCCTCGCTAATGGTGTCTTTGTACTCGTTAAAGGACATGGTGTATTGAGCACTCGGATAAAAGATGTTGGTGTTGCTGGTGATTTCGTGAAGCGCCGGCGATTCAAAGAGAAAAATGAAAAATTTCATTGGGAAGAAAGCCGTGAGGTAAGAAATTAGTCATACACGGCTGAAGAAGCAAGAGAGGTTGGAAGCCTGAGCAATGTGTGCATTCAAGAGCCTAATGACCTGAAAAGTCGATAAAAGTGAAACTTCTGTGAGTTTTTATACCGAAAAACATTTGAAATACGTTTAGATATACTTAAAGTGAACTGGGTTGGTTTGATTCATCATTGTCTTGGGTAGATGTAGCTAACATTTGCTGTGGGGAGTAATGAAGTGGTCTCAAACCAAGTTCTCCGACTACAAGTAAACAAACAAAAAAGGAAAGATAGTTCGTAGTTTGTTTCTGTTTCTTGACTGCTGCAGATGTTTGTGGTAAAACATATACAGTTGGTATTCCTTGCTGTGGTTTTGGTGACATAGCAAGAGCTGTCAGTAGTTATTGTATCGGACACAGAACCATATCCCGATGAAGGCACATAAAAACCATGAACATGAAAAACTGATACATGTAAAAAACAATATTAAATTTCATTAAAATACAATAGTAACTTGTTAATATATTGACGCTTTTTTCTTTCCTTTTCTTGTTTTTAATTTTATTTTAGTACTATTGCTGAATCACAAGTTCTTGTATTCATGTCATCCTTTTGTTTCCTCCCGGGTAACCCCAACCCTTCTCGATCAAAAAATTTTTTTCCTTTGGGACTTTTTTTCTTTTCTACTGAAATTTTTTCAACGCGGAAAAGTTTACTCCTCCTTCAACGTTATCACCTACCACCCATCGACCGAGACACCGACGGGACTTATTTTATTATTTCATTAGATTCATTAACGCATATAATTTATCATGGCCAAGGATAAGAAGTCTTCCAAGAGCGAAAAGCCCACCACCGCCGATGCCGGTGATATCGACAACTACGAGAAGAGACTGCCCGCCCTGCTGCCCTTTGCCAAGCCGCTGGCGCCAAAGAAGCTGAACAAGCGTATTCTCAAGACCGTCAAGAAGGGTGAGTTTGTTAGATGCTTTTAGGGGGAACAAGAGCGCGTGTTGCCCGCTTTGCTTCCCGCCTGAGCATTTTTTTTTCTTTATTTTAAATTTTTTTGGCTATGAAAATTTGTACTAACTAGTATTCCCAAAGCGTCGAAAGCAAAGCACGTCAAGCGTGGTGTTAAGGAGGTTGTCAAGGCTCTGCGAAAGGGTGATAAGGGCGTTGTCATTATTGCTGGCGACATCTCCCCCGGTGATGTCATTTCACACATCCCCGTTCTGTGCGAGGACTCGCACGTGCCCTACGTTTTTGTCCCCTCCAAGGAGGACCTGGGCTCTGCTGGCGCCACCAAGAGGCCGACATCTTGTGTCATGGTCGTTCCCGGCGGTGGCAAGAAGGGTGATAAGTCAAAGACTGAAGAGTACAGAGAGGGCTTTGATGAGGTCGTTAAGGAGATTGGTTCTATCTAGATGGAAGTGCAGTAAGAAGAGAGAAAGAGAGAGAGAAGTGTGTCTTGTATATTCATTGTTGTTTTCTATTATATATATTGTATGCGTTACAAGTTAATCCATGCCTTTAGTTGCTACGAAGATGCAAAAAAAAAAAAAGTTCTCAATAGTGAATCAAGATCTAATTACTTGTAGGATTTTTATTTTACTTTATTATTTCGAATGGTAATACCGTTTCTATCATTATCTTCGTACTTTTAAATAATATACATGCTAGCTGGCTTTTGTTTTACTTCTGGATCTCAGCCTTGACCCAGCCCTCGAGACCGCCCTTGACGATAATCTCCTGCAGATTCTTACCGAGCTCGCCGACCTTTTGGGTGAGCACAACTGGGCCTTCTGGGCCGTCTCTAACGGTGACTGTCGAGTTCTTGACGTCGTACTTGACGAACCAACCAGTGCGCTGGGTAATGTCCTTGGTAACGCCCTCCTTGTTGTACTTCTCTCGGAGCATGTTGATGAGAGCGGGGATCTCCAGGGTCAATAACGCGTTGTTAATGGAGTTTCTGCTGAAAATGTTACCGAAAGAGCCAGCAATAACCATGCGCATGTCGCGGGCCAGAATGGCAGTAGCAGCCTGCTCTCTTGACGAACCAGTGCCAAAGTTGAAACCAGAAATGATAATGTCACCAGCCTTGGTCTTCTTGCCAAAGTCGGGATCATAGTTCTCCATGCAGACCTCAGCCATCTTCTCTCTGGGAACATCGTCCTGGTAAGTGTACTTACCAGGGTAGATGGCATCAGTGTTGATGTTATCAGCATCACACAGAACCAGCTCACCCTCAATGGATTCAGGGAATCCAGGGAGAATGTCACCAGCAGTAGTAGCCTCAGCAGTAGCCTCTACCTTGGGAATGGTAATAGAGTTTCTAATGCTGTCAGCGGCAGGAAAGGCCTTACCCTCAAGTTCCTCAGGGAAACCCATTCTGCCGAGGGCAGCGGAAGCAGCGACAACTTCGGGAGAGGCAAGGTAAGCCAGAGCGTCTCTGCTACCCATACGACCCTTAAAGTTACGATTAGTGGCAGAGATACCAACTTCACCATCCTTGAGAAGACCAGCACCTAGACCAATGCAGGGACCGCAACCAGCGGGAAGAGGAATAGCACCGGCATCAAGGAGAGTCTTCCATGAGCCGTTGGCCTCAGCATCAGCCTGAACGTTACTGGAAGCAGCACCGATGTAGAATTCGACACCCTCAGCAACCTTATGGCCTCTAATGACGTTAGCAGCAGCATCGATGTCAGACAGACGCGAGTTAGTGCATGAAACCAAGTACGCCTTGTGGATCTTAAGGTTTTGAGCAGCAAGATCAGCCAAAGCGGTCGAGATCTTGACAGAGTTGGGACCAGAGACATAGGGAGACAAAGAGTCCAGATCAAGAGTCAGCTTCTTGGCGTAAACAGCGTTGGAGTCAGCCTCAATAACGTTCTCCTCAATGTTGCGAACACTCTGCTCGCTAACTCTGGGGTGAGGTTGGGAGAGTCTCTGCACACGCTCCTTGTACCAGTTGATCAGAACGTCATCGACCGGGAAAAGACCAGAAAGGGCACCCCACTCAGTAGTCATGTTAGCAATAGTGAGACGCTCGTCAACGGAAAGATGGGCGAGACCATCACCAACGAACTCAATAGCGTGGTTGAGGACCTCATCGTTATTAAAAACACCACAAAGCGCAACAATAACATCCTTACCACTAACACCAGCGGGCAAGCGACCCTGGAGCTCGACCTGAGCTACAGGAGGAATTTGCCACCAGGTTTGACTAGTTGCCCAGATAGAAGCAGCATCGGTTCTGACAATTGGGGTACCCAGGCATCCTACACCACCATAAGTATTGGAGTGCGAATCAGACGCAACAGTCAGGTTGTAGGGGAAAGCGTAGCCCTCCTCGACCATGATCTGGTGACCAATACCGCGACCAGCGGGATAGAAGTCTACACCCTGCTTTTTAGCAAAGTTCTCAATGTTCTTGTACTTGAGCAGATTCTTTTCGGTCTTGTTCTGGACATCGTGATCCAGAGTCATGACAACTTGTCTGTTGTCCTTGATTCTAGTTGCACCGAGGCCCATGAACTTCATGGCGACAGGCCACGAGTTATCGTGCGACATACAGTGCGAGGGCTTGATAGAGACGTAGTCACCGCTTTGCACAACCTTGCCGGGCGCCAGACCTACAGCATACTTTTGCACAATTTTCTCGGTAAGATTTTGGGGTATTCCAGAACTGGAAGTCGCCAAAGTGCGGCGCAGAGAGTTGCTCCAGTTGGTTTGGAGTCTTCCAAAAGAAAGCGCAGGCTTGCGAAACATGATTTAAAAAATGGGAATAGTTATAAACGAGACCTAAGACACGGAATAAGCAAAGAGAGTGAGTCAAAGGATTCGAAGAATGGCGAGGGACGAATATATATAAATTGAAAAAAAACCCAAAAAAGAGTCAACCTGCATATGTCCCTGGGTTTCCATGCGAAATCGGCCGTAGAAAGACGGAAAGAGCGGGTAACTGGAAAAAAAAATTTGTATGCGATTATTATGGCAAACATGTGATTGGCTAGTGCATTTAGTCAGACAATGATACAAAAATTTGACATGAAGATATCATTTATGTCATATATCTCATCTATAGTCTATCATGCATATCATATATCTCATATACCATAACATATCGTCTAAGTCTCATTTCGTTTTACTTTGCCTATTTTGCCCAACCTCAACGAACAAAAGTTTCATCTTCAGCAAACATGTCAACGCAACGGTCTCTGGTAGATCAATATAGTAAGCTCAAAACTATATCTTTTTTTTCATATTTCTTTTTTCTAACTTTTTCTAGAGTCTTCGATTCAGTCGGCGCTAAAAGTCTCGCAGATTCTGACCATCGTTGGTGGCGTTTCAGTAGACAAACTTACAGGTACGTGAAATCTTGTGCTTTCCATACTAGACATGGCTAATAACGCATACGGTAGAACTTCCATTGCTATTACATGAAAATTCTTGGTCTAGTGGCAATGGTACGATTGTGGTTGTTTTACCATACGAGCATACTGTGAAGCGGACCTGCGGACGGCTGGTGCGTTTCCTGAGATCAGAACTGGGACATATGGCTGGCTTTTCAATTCCGTTCCAGTCAGCAACAAGCAGCATTACGAAAATTGAGTATACGACTGGGGAGCTGTTACTATGGGAAGCTATGATAGATCCTCTTCTCACACACCGCAGTGTAGTGATATTAGATCAGGTGCATATTAGAAGCCTTTGGATGGATGCGCTGCTAGGCGTGCTACAAAAGATTCTGCCATTTCGCAAGGACCTTAAGATTGTTATATCGCTACCGTCGGCAGCAATTGAAGTATCTACTCAGCTGGCAACTTACTTTGAAGGGATCACATTCAGTACTTTGGATTTTGGGATTACCGACGCCAAAGTCCCTGTCGAAACATACTATCTATCTTCGCCGTGCACAAACTACATCAATAAAACTTTGGAAACGATATCTAAAGTTTACGGTACAGTGAAAAATAACGAAGATGATGGTGGTGATGTTTTAGTGTTTGTTCCTACTAAGTCTGACGTTGAACAGGTAATCTCACGCGCCAGTAATGAGCTACAAGCGAAAAATGCAGTTTTCCTGCCATTTTACTCAGCAGCTTCGATACAGCAATTCCAGAACATCATGAGCAACGACTATGTGGGGGAGGGAATATGGAGAATTATTGTCGCTACTCATGTAGCTGACGAGGATTACGATTTATTTTCTAAAGGTCGGATAGCTTTTGTTATCGACGCGGGGTTCACTGAAATCACAGAGAATGTGCTAGAAACACGATTGCGGAAGCAAAGTCTACTTCCTATATCAGTTGTGCGTGCCGAAACTCGGCGACTGATGGCATCTAATGGGGATCGCGTCGGCAAGTGCTATAGATTGTATACCGAAAACTATGCGCTACAGAAGCTGGAAAAGACCGACTTTCCAGAGACCTTTTACAAAGACTTAACTGAATTTACACTGCGGATTCTGAGTTTGGGTGTGCCTAGCATAGAAATGGACTTTCCATTTTTTGGGCCCCGCCCAGCAAGAGAGCGTCTCGCGCATGCTGTCGAGAAGCTGTTTTATCTTCGCGCCGTAAATTCCAAGTTTAAAATCACCGAACAGGGCCGCCGCATGGCTGACTCTCATCTACCTGTAATGCTAGCCCGCGCGGTTGACTCTGCCTATGATTACAGTTGCGCACAGGAGATGCTGGCCATTGCTGCCATGGTCCTTGCGGGCGGAATAGACTCTGTTTTTTTTGATCCTTCAGGAAAAGACGAGCGGAAACAGTCTAAGCTCGAGCATGAAAAGTTTATGGTCCGCGAGGGAGATTTTTTGACGCTGCTAAACGTTTTTGACGAGTTTAAACACCATTCCACAGCCAAGTGGTGCAAGGAGCGATATCTGAACTATCGGACCTTACTACGCGCCCAGGGAATTTTTACAGAATTATGCGACTATCTTGAAGCCCAGGAAATCTATAAACTGTCAAATGAAACAGGCCAGAGCAAGAAGCTCATAGAAGACAGACTTTGCCACTGTATCTGCCAGGGATTTTTCCTCAACGCTGCAAAGCGAACATCTCCGCCGGACGGTGCAGCCGAAGGCGTGTACTATCAATTGCTGAATGAAAGCATCGCAGACGACGAAGGGGCAAGCGTGGTACCACTACACTTTACCGGTGTCCAGGACTTGAGCGAGGAGTGGGTGGTGTACAACGAATTGGTTGAAGTCGCGGGACCAATCTCTTCAGTCAGATGGCATCTTCGCGGTGTAACGGGAGTGAAGAGCGCATGGCTCCTAGACACTGGGTTTTACAATGAGACAAGACAATAAAAAACTAACCACCCCTTTGATACTACTTGACTGTACTTTCGCTTTTCTCGTCGCTGCTTGTTTGTTCAAAACAAATAGCCGGTTGGGCTCTGGTGCTACATGCAAATCTGTATGTCGGCCAGTGGCTGGCTCGCGTCAGCCATTTTAATTTCATGCGTCGTCAGCACCTCCCACAGACCAAACCCTCCCAACCCAAAACACACAGCCAAAAATGATTAGTGAATTCCCGAAAATAGCATCACAATCTTCACGAAAGACTAGCAGAATATTATTTTGGACCGCCTATCCTGCAGACATTTCCCGCCAGACCCTCAGCTCATGAGGGCGGTTCCCAAATTAGCATTGTCTGTATTGTCAAAAGATTAAATCTGAAAAACGTCTCACTTGTTCCAACCTTTCTTCCTAATTTTTTTTTAAACTGTCTCATCATATAACAATCATACTTTATTCCCTATAATTCCTCATTTCATTTTTTGTCAATAGCTCTTTGCAGACAATACCCAAACTACAATTATGTCCTCAGCGGAATCGATTCGCAGCTACCAAGAGCACATTCAGACATTCAATGGCGCGTCATCCATATTTAACTGGGAAGACCCTATTCGCACCGCTACGGCGTTTGGAGAATGCCTAGTTTTGCTGGCCATTTTTCAAAGTGCAGATTTCCTCCGTCTTGTTTTACGGTTGTGTTACCTGTTTATTGGCATCACGGCACTCACCGAGATTGGCACCAAGTTCCTCAACGGTGGAAAGGCGGGCCTTGTGTCTTCATACCGCCCTTCGCGGCTGATGCCCATCAACAAGGATCACGTCCAGTACCACGCAAACATGTTTGCAACCATGTTTGCCGAAGTTCTTTACTGGATTCGTCGGGTGGTTGACGCTCGCGACCTCAAGCTCACGGGAGTTTCGGTCTTTTGCCTCTGGTTCACCTACTGCCTGACCGCTGTTTTCCCCGTCTCTAGCATTTTGTCATTGCTCGTCATTGGCGCTTTTACAGTTCCTGCCATCTACACTCGTTTCCGGGCTGAAATTGATCACGCGCGCGGCCATTTAGGTGGTATTTGCAACAAGCACTACAGTACCTACCACAACCAGATCACTTCGGCCACCCAGCCGCACATTTCCAAGGTCAGTGAGGTGTGGGGTACTGTTTTCGGTGCTGGCGCCGGTGCTGGAGCTGGTGCCGCCGCCGCCGCTGCTCCCGCTGCTGCTGCTCCCTCAGTTCGATCAATGAAGGCTCCTTCAGTGCGGTCCGCTCACCCTGGCTCCATTAAATCTGCCAAGCCCGCTTCTGTGCGTTCCATGAAGAGTGGCGGCGGCGGCGCGAACCCCGCCTTGGTGGCTGGCGGTGCTGCGCTCGGTGGTGCTGCGCTCGGAGCCGGTGCCATGGCTATGATGGGGGGTGGATCCAAGGCCCCCTCCGTGGCTCCGTCAATGCGCGCCAGTGTTCCCCCGTCGGTTTATTCTGGCGGCGGCAGCGCTGGTGCCTCCATGTACGGCAGCGAGTATTCCTACGAAGATGAAGGGTCGTTTGCTGATAGCGGCTCATATGCTGGCTCCGTTGCCCCTGCTGTTCACTGAGTATGAACATTGCAAGGGACGTATACCTCTCTTTTCTTCTCATGACTGTGCATTGCGGGTTTCAAACCACATGTGCCAAAAATCTTTCTATTTTTTTTTTTTTTTTTTTTTTTTTTTTTTTTTTTTTTTTTATTTTT